>ENA-OQKY01000012-OQKY01000012.1-human-gut-metagenome-genome-assembly--contig:-NODE-12-length-275124-cov-9.106321_pt1 | contig 275124 bp, 229 predicted proteins | sample MGYA00242652_ERZ504805 | MGnify/ENA primary metagenome ERZ504805 (study PRJEB26092, sample SAMD00036400) | human gut metagenome | host: Homo sapiens | study: EMG produced TPA metagenomics assembly of...
TCTCGAAGTATCTTCCGGAAGAGACCGTTTCTATTATCCAGGAGATGCCGACGGACCCGCTGGACATCCTCTGGGATCAGATCCAGATCGCCTATGCTGCCATTATCCGGGCACAGCAGATCATGTATGTCCGGGATGCAGAGGATAAGACAGTCGAGAAAGTCGAACGAAAAGACGGCAACGTGATCGGGGAAAAGTGGGAGGTGCAGCAGGCGTGGGATAAGCAGGCGAACTTCCTAAGCGCACAGGCAAGAGCACAAGGGGAATTGAGAAGCATGATAAAGCAATACAAAGAGATTGCGGAGCGAGTCGGCGGAAAGCAGGATGCAATTGAACGACTCGATTTGATTTTGGAGGGATTGAGAGATCATGCAGTTGAGCAGGAAGCAGAATGAGTATATTGTGAATGCCACGCATCGATGGAATATTAAATCCGGAGCTGTACGATCTGGGAAGTCTTATGTGGATACGGCGTTTGTGATTCTGTCTCGTATTCGTGAACGGTCGGGACTTCCGGGATTAAATGCGATTCTTGGGGTATCGAAAGAATCTATCGAACGAAACGTGCTGCAGCCAATGCGAGAAGTATACACAGAAGAGCTGATCGGGACTATAAACAGCCGGAATGTTGCACAGATATGCGGTGAAGAAGTGTATTGTCTTGGTGCAGAGAAAATCAGTCAGGTTGCAAAGATTCAGGGATCCAGCATCAAGTATGCTTATGGGGATGAGGTGGCGAAGTGGAACAAAGAAGTCTTCCAGATGCTGAAATCCCGTCTTGATAAACCGTATTCCTGTTTTGATGGATCCTGTAACCCAGAGCATCCGACCCACTGGTTAAAAGAGTTTCTGGATAATGCGGAGCTGGATATTTATCTGCAGAAGTATACGATCTTTGATAATCCCTTTCTTCCGGAAGCGTTTGTGGAGCAACTTTGCAAGGAGTATGAGGGGACGATTTATTATGATCGTCTCATCCTTGGACTGTGGAAGCGTGCAGACGGAGCAATCTACAAACGGTTTGCAGACAATTCGGATGCGTTCCGGTGTGAAATTGTTGATGAGTTTTCATCGGATCCGGAGTATCAGCAGTTCCGGAAAGAAGATATTACATCCATCGAAATAGGTTTGGACTTTGGAGGAAATCAGTCTGGGCATTCTTTTGTTGCAAGAGGATATACAGACGATTACAGAAACGTGATCGCTTTGAAATCCCGGAGGATCATGGCGAAAGATGAAAATGAAGATATTGACAGCAACATGCTGGACAAGATGTTTTGTGACTTTGTTGGGGAAGTAATTCAAAAATATGCAGTGGTCAGCAAAAGGGGAAAATATGTCCAGTACTGTAACGTGGAAACTGTTTACTACGATAATGCCGAGACCGTCCTCGGAAACTCCATTCGGAATGCAGTGGAAAAGGAGTATCCGTGGATATCGGTCCGCAAGGCGAGAAAAGCAGCGATCAATGACCGGATCCGGTGTACTGTCAAGCTTATGGGAGCAGGGCGATTTTTTATCACAGAGGATTGCGAGTCTTTGCAGACTGCATTTTCAGATGCTGTGTGGAATAAAGACGTGATCGGAAAGGATGAACGATTGGATGATGGCAGTACAGATATTGACAGTCTCGATGCATTTGAATACACGATTGAGCGTGATATGAAATACCTGATCGAAGAGGTGGAAGATGTTTGATGGAATTAAAAAATTTTGGAAAGGACTTATGCGGATGTTTGGATATACGACATTAAAGCAGATCGTCGGCAAGGATATCACGCTTTCCGACAGAATGATCGATGCAATAAATGAATGGAAGCAGATGCTGAATGGGCAGGCTGACTGGATCACGGACAGCATTGTTTCTCTAGGCATTGAAGAGGGGATCTGCCGGGAATTTGCTGATTGCGTTCTGGTGGAAATGGAGACCAGTGTGAGCAACGAGCGACTGGACAAGATATACCAGAAGAATATTGTAAGGCTGAACGAGAACCTGCAGGATGGGCTTGCGCTTGGATCCTTTGCCTTGAAGCCGCTTGGAGGAGCAACCGCCGAGTTTGTATCCGCGGACAAGATCATCCCGATCAGCTTCGGTGATGATGGAAAACCGAATGATATTGCATTTCTGACTGTGAAGAAAGTCGGGGATGTGGATTATTTCACGCGATTTGAACGACATTATTTTCTAAATGGAAATCTGACCATAGAAAATAAGTGCTTCCATTCGCAGACAGAGAATGACATCGGTCTTCCGTGTAATCTGGAAGTAGTGGAAGATTGGGCGGGTATTGCGCCGGGTCCTGTTACATACCCGGGCATGAACCGGATGGACTTTGGATATTACCGGAATCCGATCAAGAACAAGGTGGATGGCTCTGCATGCGGAGTATCCGCATACGATTCCGCGAAAGATCTGATCAGAAAAGCAGATATACAGGGGGCAAGGCTGGATTGGGAGTATGAATCCGGAGAACGTGCCATCCATGTGGATAATAAAGCGCTAAAACAGGATAAATCCACTGGCAGATTCGGAATGGCAAAGCTGAACAAACGGCTGTATCGGGGATTGAATCTGGAAGCAGGCAAAGATCAGGAGCTTTTGAAAGAATATTCTCCGGAAATGCGCGATGAAGCTTTTAGGCGTGGTCTGGAAGAGTACAAGCGAGAGATTGAGTTTTCTGTCGGACTTGCTTACGGAGATCTGTCAGATGTGCAGGAGGTAGCAAAGACAGCGACGGAGATAAAAGCGTCAAAGAATCGGAAATACAACCGAGTCACGGCAATACAGAGCAATTTGCAAGAATGCCTGGAAGATTTCGCCGCGGGGCTTGCTTTTTACAATAGCATGCTAAATTCCGGATACGAGTTCGCCTGTAAATTCAACGATTCTATCTTAACGGATGAGGAAACGGAACGGCAGCAGGATCGACAGGATGTGAGCATGGGTGTGATGTCACACTTGGAATATCGCATGAAGTGGTACAACGAAGATGAAGCAACCGCCGAGAAGATGCTTCCGGAACAGAACCAAGTTATGAAGTAGGTGATCTGATTGCGGGAAGATTATAAAAAACAGCTATCCGGTCAGATTGAAAAAAATTTTTCTGATCTGGAAATTCGGATCATGGAAGACATTGTCCGCCGGATAAAGCAGACGGGGAAAATAACCAGTACGGCAGATTGGCAGATAAACCGACTCAGAATCCTTGGATATTCATCTGAGGATATCGAAAAAATGCTGAAAGAAACACTGGATAAATCTTATCCGGAAATGTTCGAACTGTACGATAAGGTTATTGATTGGGAATATGTCCGGAATAAAGATGTATACGAACAGATCAACGCAGAGTTTATTCCGTATGAAGAAAATGAGGAACTTCAACAGCTGGCAGAAGGCTTTATTCGGCAAAGCAATGATGATTTGAAGAACATTACACAGTCGCTCGGATTTTATCTGGACTATGGAAATGGAAATCCCGTGCTGACTCCATTGGCAGAGGTATATCAGAATTATTTGGACGCTGCCTGTATGGATATTGTTACAGGAGCATTTGATTACAACAGTGTCCTGCGAAGAGTTGTGACGCAATTAACAAACAGCGGACTTCGACAGATTGATTATGCATCGGGAAGAGCGAACAGAGTGGATGTGGCTGCCAGAAGAGCTGTGATGACAGGTGTTTCACAGCTTACCGGGAAGATCTCAGATATGAATGCGGAGAAACTTGGAACAGAGCATTTCGAGGTCGCATGGCACGCCGGAGCACGTCCTTCCCATGCGGTCTGGCAAGGTAAAGTTTGGAGGAAGAAAGAATTGGTTACGGTGTGCGGTCTTGGTACCGGTCCTGGACTGCTTGGCTGGAACTGTTACCACGAATATTATCCGTTCTTTCCCGGAATTTCCGAACGAAACTGGACGGATGAGTGGCTCGCGGAACAAGATCGCAAAGAAAATACACCGAAGACCTTTAACGGCAAAGAATACACTTTGTATGAAGCAAAGCAACGCCAGAGGCAGATGGAAACCGCTATGAGGGCGCAGCGTGAAAAAGTAAAGCTTCTGGATTCCGGCGGCGCTGATCCGGACGATGTGATGCTTGCAAGGGCAAAATATCAGGGACAGTTGAATGAATATAGCCGGTTTTGTAAGAAGATGGGGCTGACAGAAGAAAGAGAGCGCATCTATTATGATATGCGGGGAAGAGTAGCAACAAATACGAAGATGCAGAATCTGCGGTATAGTTCTGATATGATTCGGAATGCTGACAGGGATTCAAAACAGTACTATCGGTACAAAAATATACTTGGCGATGATGTTGGCAGTCTTGCTGATTTCCGGCGGATGAAGTATAATGAACCTAAGAAATTTAGTGCATTGAAAAAGAAAGTCGATACATATTCTGATATCGATAAAAAGGAATGGTCTTCTGAATTTAAGCAGAAATCAAAAGATGCGTATGTAAGATTTGAAAAAGATGGAGTATATTTGTCAGTTCATGCATTGAGTCGGCTGCCAAGATTAAATAAGCCAGGTTATCCGAACATTGAAGAAAGCGATGTTCTTACAATAGTGAAAGGGAATCCGAATTATTCAGAGGGAGAAAGCAAGTTGATTTTCTTTGACTCGGGCAAACAACTTGTTGTGGTGAAAAATAAAGATACAGATGATATAGTTTCTATTGTAAGGCGAAAAATGCCAAAGGAGGTGTGGGAATGTGTTTGAAAAGATAATGAATTATATTAAAGAATTTTTGGAAGATACACCAAAGGACATTTATGAGTTCTCAATTATTTTGGAAGATGCTTTGGTAGATGATTATGATGAAATGCACAACGAACAACCAAAGGCAACGGAGATTCTTGCGGATGAAACCCCAGATATTTGTGCTTCCGCGGAACCTGGTATGAAGCCGGATGAAATTGAGGATTTCAAACGGAAATTAAAGATTGAGTATGACAAGGCTATGAAAGCAGTTGTATAGATACCACCCATTCTTCGGAGTGAGTGGTATTTTTATCCCCAATTTTAGGAAAGGAGGATTGTCATGGAGCTTTTTGAATATGATGTAGGAAAGGTGTGGTGATCCAATTATCTCCCTTTGAGGCGCAGGGTGACGCGTCTTATTTTTATGCAGATATGGTCAGCTGATCAGACCTAAAATAGTCAATTCGTGGCGGATGGTTACACGCCTAAAATAACCTAATACGAAAGGAGAATGGAACATGAAAACAGATTTTTTAAAAGGACTCGGATTGGAACAGGATGTTATTGACAAGATTATGGCTGAGAATGGGAAAGACATTGCCGCTGAAAAGGCAAAGACTACCAAAGCAGAGGGAGAGCGTGACAATTTTAAAGACCAGCTTGCGACAGCAACAGCGTCTTTAGAAAAGTTCAAGGATGTAGATCCGACAGCCATGCAGAGTGAGATTGACAAGCTCAATCAGCAGTTAAAAGACAAAGATGCGGAATATGCTGCGAAAGAAGCAGACCGTATTTTCTCTGATACCATCAAGGAAGCCATTAAAACAGCCGGAGGACGTAACGAAAAAGCAGTCATGGCTATGCTGGATATGGACGCATTGAAAGCATCGAAAAACCAGTCTGAGGACATTAAGAAAGCATTGGAAACCGTAAAGGAATCGGATGCTTATTTATTTGGTTCAGACGAACCATTTATGAACGCAGTCGGAGCAACCGGAGGAGGCGTTGATGTTGGTGGAGATAATCTGTCAGCTATCAGGGCAGCAATGGGACTTCCGGCAGAAAAGAAATAATTTTAGAAAGAAAGAGGTAAAAAGGTATGGCAAATACAATTGCATTAAGAAAAGCATATTCCACTATGCTTGATGAAGTTTATAAACTGGAATCCCTTACAGCAGTTTTGGACGGACCGAACGAGCTTGTAAAAGAGGGGGCGAACGCAAACGAGATCCTGATCCCGAAAATGTCCATGCAGGGACTTGCAAACTACAACAAGCAGACAGGTTATGTCGCTGGCGATGTAACTCTCGAATATGAGACAAAGAAATGCGGATATGATCGTGGACGTATGTTTACAATCGATGCAATGGACAACATTGAGTCCGCAGGTGTTGCGTTCGGAAGACTTTCTGGTGAGTTTCTTAGAACAAAGGTAGTTCCAGAGCTGGATGCTTACAGACTTGCAGGTTATGCATCCATCGATGGTGTTGAAACTGTGGCAGCAGCGCTTGATACTGGAAAAGCAGCTTTAGCGGCTCTTAGAACTGCAAGAGGCAAAATTGAAAATGCAGAAGCGAACCTTGCAACATGCTATCTCTTTATTAATCCAACAGTGCTTGGAATGATTGAAGATCTCGATACTACTGCATCTAAGAAGGCAATCGAGGGATTTGCTGGTATTGTCAAAGTGCCGGAAGGAAGATTCTATTCTAAAATTGACCTTACTGCAAATGGTGCTGGCGGATTTGCCAAGAATGCGGGAGGTAAAGCAATTAACTTCATGATCGTAGACAAGCAGACAGCTATTCAGTACCAGAAGCATACAGTTTCCAAGATTATTACACCTGATCAGAATCAGGATGCAGATGCTTGGAAGTTTGGATACAGAACTGTTGGTATTGTAGAGTGCCACGACAACAAGAAAGATGGAATCTACGTTCATACAGTCGCAGAGTAGGAGTTGATCTGAATGAAGCTATATGCGGACTATAACTTCTATACGACGGAGTATAAAGGGAAAGCCACAGAAGAAGAATTTCAAAGACAGATCGTGAAAGCAAGTGCCCACGTTCGAAGGATCACCTTCGGGCGTGCGGACAACTGCACGGAAATGGAAGAGGTGAAACTTGCTGCATGTGCAGTTTGTGATGTACTGATTTCGGACGAAAAAAGTCGAGAGAATAACAGTGGCAGACAGATCGCATCAGAGAGTACAGATGGATATTCTGTAAGCTATGTACAAGAAAAGTTGGCGGATGAGACATCAGAAGAGTTGACGCGCCGGAAAGCTTGTCAGGCGGCAGAACTATATCTGGAATCAACAGGGCTTCTGTATATGGGGGTGGACGAATGATTACCAATACAGATCTTACAATTTATCATCGAGAATACGATCCTGAATTACGAAGGGATACATGGAAACGTGTATATATTCAGAGTGGGTGGTGGTATAAAGCGGAGAAAGCATCAGTGACTACTGACGGATTGAAGCAAGCAGATATTACTACAATACGCATTCCGGATATTTCAGTAGTGGTTGCGAAAGATGACTATATTGTAAAAGGTGCATGTTCTGTTGAAATGCGGACAGTAAAGGATTTGAATGGAACTGATCATGTAAAGGTTACTTCTGCGAATTATAATTGGTTTGGAAACAATCCGCACATAAAGGTGGTGGGGGTGTAATGGGAAAAGGAAAGCGGAAAATTAGGATTGAAACTCCAAGAGGCACAATCTACACGCAATCTTCAAATGGTGGAAAGGTTTCAGCAAAACTGGAATGGAATCCCACATTTGCGTCCAACATGGGAAAAGGATTTGAAAATGCGCAGGGATTTATTGATTCAGAATGTATCCGGCGTATGAATCCGGAGACTCCAAGAAGGACCGGTGTATTGATTAAATCAGCTACGCTTGGAACAGTAATCGGTTCAGGAGAAATCAATCAGATCGCTCCGTATGCAAGGCGTCAATATTACGAGCATAAAGAGAAATCTTACTGGTTTGAGAGAATGAAGAATCGACACAAAGATTCTATCTTGAAAGGAGCAGCGCAGTATGTCAAATCTCATTAATAGCATCCGGGAGTATATTCTTACATGTCCCTTTTTATCAGATTGGAGAGTAAATGTGGATTATCTCGGAACCGGAATGGAGTATTCCATAGATCCTCTTCCGTGTGATCCTGTGATCCAGAGATACACGGATGGAGGGGCAAAGAAACAGTTCCAGTTCGCTTTTACGAGCCGTGAAGAATATGATCAAGATGCCCGGATCAACATTGAAAACAGCGGATTCTACCAATCTTTTGATGAATGGTTGGAAACGCAGGATATGGCAGGGAGACTGCCTGAACTTGGAGAAAATAAAATTCCGATAAAAATAGAAACATTAAACAGCGGCTATTTATACGATGTGGATGGTGAAAAAGCTAGGTATCGTATAGAGTGCCGCTTAATTTATAGACAGGAGGTCTAATATGGCAGAGGCAAAAGAAGTATTGGTAAAACGTTCACAACGTGTTGCATATATGAACACTGCGGTAGCAGAGGGACCGGCGAGTTTTGAACGAATGACAGGGTTTACATCAATGACAAACTCTAAGAATCCGAAAGAGTATTCCAGACAGTATATTGACATGGATACAGAGACTTCGGACGTGGTTGGATATGCGCCGGCGATTGAGTATTCGTTTGATCGATATTCAAGCAATCCAGTTCACGAGAAAATCGCGAAGATCCATGACGGAGAACTTCTCGGAAATGATACGCATGTAGATATTGTTGTAGTTGATTTATTTAAGAAATCTTCTACCGGAGAAAAATATCACGCAACAAAGCGTACTTATGCTGTAATTCCGGATTCTGACGGAGATGGAACAGATGCATTGATTTATAGTGGATCATTGAAAGCAGTATCAGCTATTGAGATTGGAAATGTAACATTTTCCGGAACAGATTTTAAGAAAGCGACGTTTGCAAGCGGAGCATATGATGCGGATTAAAAAAGTAGGAGGATGAGCCGATGAGCCTTTGGAAATGGAATAACGTGGAACTTGAAGTTGACATGGAAGATGCAGAATTCTTGGAGCGGTATGAAGCCGCTTTCAAGAAAATGGGAGAAACGGAAAAAACACTTCAGAAGATAGGAAGTCAGTCTGAAATTGTAAAAGAATTTTGTAAGATGTTTTATGATCTGTTCGATGATTTGTTTGGCGACGGAACCGGAGATCAGCTTTTTGCCGGAAAAATGAATTCAAGAATTTGCGAGGAATGTTATGATTCATTCCTTGCGGAATGTCAGAAAGGAATTTTAGCAGCCGCAGAGCGTAGAAATAACCGGATGAATAAGTTCAGACCGAACCGGCAGCAGCGTAGAAAAGCAGGGAAGTGATTTCTTTGAATTTGTTTTATGAGAAATATCCAAGTACGATCCGAGTGCATGAAAAGCAGATTCCGATCATTACAGATTTCAGGGAGTACATCCGGCTTTTCGATATGCTCCGTTGTGATGAACTGAAAAGCAGGGAGAAAGTATTTATCATTCAAGAATATTTTTTGGAGGATATTACGATTGATGCGGATGCGATTATGGCGCTTTCTGATTTTATTCTCATGCTGGATCCAGCGGATGAACAATATAGCGAGGAAATAGAGACACCAAGGAAGAAGAATCTTTTTTCCTACACGATCGATTATCCATATATCTTATCAGGTTTTTTACGGGATTATGGGATCGATCTTGAAACAATCGAATATCTTCACTGGTGGAAGTTTCGTGCCTTGTTTGATGGATTGTCTGATGATACGGAAATCAAACAGCGGATCATGTATCGTGGGATCGACCTGTCTACGGTCAAAGACAAAGAGGAGAAGAAAAGGATTGCCCGGATACAGAGAGCGATCCGGCTTCCGGCGGAGCAGTTATCAGATTATGACATAGGGAATGTGTTTGCATGAGGAGGAAGCTTGTGAAAACAGTAAAGAAACCTCCGGTAGAACGGAGATGGTTTGAATGTCCGAATTGTGGAACGCGACTTGCAATTTATGATAATACAGCTAAGTCCAGTCATGTTTATATCAAATGCAAGACGTGTAAACGGGAAATAGAAATAAGAATATAAGCACTTTAAAATGAGCCGCAGAGCCTGTGCTATCCAAGAAAGAGAAAGGATGGATAGTATGGGGTATGACGGCTCTTTAAAATTTGATACTGAGATCAATGAAAAAGGCTTCAATAGTGGCTTGAGTAAGATGGGGAGCCTTGCACAGACAGCGCTAGGGGTATTCAGTGGACAAATGATGACCCGTGCAGTGGACGGCATCGCGAACCTTGGAAAATCGGCGCTTGAAGCGGTTTCAAGTATGGAACAGAATATCGGCGGTGTAGAAACGCTGTTTAAAGACAGTGCACAAGCCGTGATCGATAGTGCAAACATCGCGTATAAGACTGCCGGAATGAGCGCTAACGAGTACATGTCTACTGTGACAAGCTTCTCTGCATCGTTACTGCAAAGTTTGGGTGGAGACACAGAGAAAGCGGCACAGATTGCGGATATGGCGATTATCGACATGTCAGATAATGCAAATAAGATGGGAACCAGTATGGAACTCATCCAGAATGCATATCAAGGATTTGCTAAGCAGAATTATACGATGCTGGACAACCTGAAACTTGGTTATGGCGGTACGAAGACAGAGATGGAACGTCTGATCACCGATGCGAATAAGGTCAAAGAAGCAAATGGAGAGATGGCAGATCTGTCGATCGATTCCTTTGCAGATGTGACAGAAGCAATCCATATCATTCAGGAAGAAATGGGGATTACCGGAACGACAGCAAAAGAAGCCGCATCTACGATTGAAGGTTCTGTAAATTCGGCAAAAGCTGCATGGGATAACTTTTTGACCGGTTCGATTACCGCGGAAGAATTTGCAGAATCATTCAGCACAGCAGCATTTGTGATCTTAAAGAATCTTGCGGAAATCATCCCAAGGCTTGCTTCGACGATTCCGGCAATCGCAGTTTCGCTTTGCCAACAGCTATCCACGGCTGTACAGGAAGGCGGCGGAGAAATGTTGAGTTCTGCTGGACTATCGATGCTGAATTCATTGACAAATGGAATCGTGATCGGTGTTCCACAGCTTTTAACCCAGGGGAATGAGATGCTTTCCCAATACGGTGAAGTGATTCGTTCTCAGTTCCCGGATATTCTTCAGAATGGTGTCAATATGATTACCAGTCTACTGACGGGAATTCTCAGCGCAACCCCTCTGATCATCTCTCAGGTAGGCGAGATGATGACAACGTGGGTAGATACTGTATTAGGGATGCTTCCAACGATTTTAGATTCCGGATCGCAGATGATACAGAATCTCCTGCAAGGACTTGAAAAAAATGCCCCTAAAATATTACAACAAGCATTTGACATGCTAGGGGATTTTGTGGAAACAATCCTGTCACATCTTCCTGCTATTTTGCAAGCTGGAGTAAATCTTATTCTGAATTTGCTTTCCGGATTGGTTCAGTCGGCGCCTAAAATTATAGCGCAGGGCGCTCGGATGCTTTCGGATTTCATCGCGACAATCGCTTCACATTTGCCGGAAATTCTACAAAAAGGTATCGAGATTGTAGGGGAATTGGTAGCAGGCTTGATAAGCCGGATTCCAGACGTTATTTCATCTACAATTGATATTATCAGCAGCATAAAAGAATCATTCGGCAGCATTGATTGGGTTAGCATAGGACTTAACATTATTGATGGTATTGTCAGTGGTATTATCAGTGCAGCTGGAAGCTTAGTAGATGCAGCAGTGAGCGCTGCAGAAGATGCAGTGGCAGCCGTGAAAGATTGGCTGGGGATTGCATCACCTTCAAAGCTTATGCGTGATGAAGTTGGTAAATACATGGCGCTTGGAATGGGGATTGGATTTGAGAAGAATGTACCAACTGAAGCGATGACGGATGAAATGGTCCAATCAGTTGAAAGCATGAGACAAAAAACACGATTGGTGACCTCGAAACCGGTTAATAGTACTTCAGCCGCAAGGATGGCGGGCAGAAGTGTAATCAATCAATCTGATTTGGTTTTGGATTATGAAAAAATAGGCAGAGAAACAGCAAAGGCGATAGAGGGCATGGGAGTTTATTTGGACAAGAAACGAGTTGGAAAAGTTATCGCATCGGAAATTGACAGCCAACTTGGAGCTATTGGTAGGAGGAAAACGTGATGGGAAAAGGTGTGACTTTTGCGGATAAAATCCATACGGAACGGGATTGGGGATTGAAATTGCTAAGCGTTTATATTCCGATGCCCGCACCGAAAACGCAGTTGGTTGATATTCCGGGTGGGGATGGAAATATTGACCTTACGGAGATCAACGGACGCCCGGCATACAGTGATCGGCAAGGAGTGGAATTAGTATTCGATCTGATGGACGGAGATTATAAAATATGGTTTATGAAATACTCGGAGTTTGCAAAAGAGGTTCACGGAAAGAAGGTAAAAATGATCCTGGATGACGAACCAGAGCATTATTACATGGTCCGTTTAGAACTTGATGGAGAAAAAACAAATCCGGTGTACGGACAGATTGTATTGTCCGGAACGGCAGAGCCATTTAAGTATGATCTGCAGTCAAGTGGAGAACCGTGGAAGTGGGATACATTCAATTTCCGTACCGGTGTGATCCGATCTTTGATGGATGTTCAGATCACCAGTACGAACCGTACTGTGCTGATCAAGGGCGCGGGAATGGATACTGCTCCTGTCTTTATTGTGAAAGAAGCAAACAACCTGAAACTTACGCATGAGGGACGGACCTACACTTTGAAAGTAGGACGAAACAGGTTCCCGGCAGTGCGTGTAGGGGAAAAGGATGTTACCCTGACCTTTTCCGGAAGTGGGACGCTGACAGTAGAGTATAGGGGGCGATATTTGTAATGTATCAAATTCTAATAGATGGAAGAGACCTGTATTACCCGAGAGATGAAGAATATACGGTGTCGGATGCCGTTGTGCATCTGCAGCTAAATGATTCCGGCTCTGTCGAGTTTGGACTTCCGGCATTGAACCCCGAGTATGGAAATATTAAGAACCGCATTTCTATGTTGCAGGTCCTGAAAAATGGAAAAGAGATATTTTACGGAGAAGTCCGGGAATCCGAAAAAGACTTTTACGGAACGAAGCAGGTTTACGCAGTTGGTGAACTTGCTTTTTTGTTTGATTCCATACAGCCACAGGCGAAATACCAGGATAAGACAGCAAGGCAGTTACTGGAGACGTGGCTAAACATCCACAACAGCCAAGTGGAAGAGAAAAAGCGGTTCTACGTTGGAATGGTAACGGTTCATGATCCAAATGACAGCTTGTATCGGTTTACGAACCAAGAGACAACCCTTGACTGCATCCGGGAAAAGCTTTGTGAAAAGCTGGACGGGTATCTCCGGATCCGGAAAGTGGACGGGAAGCGCTATCTGGATTTGGTGACCTTGCAGGAATATGGAAAAATCTGCGAGCAGCCGATTGAATTTGGGGACAATCTTCTGGATTATTCCGAGAATGTGTCTGCATCGGAATTGTACACCTGTGTGATCCCGAAAGGGGCGCGCTTGGAAGAAAGTCCGATTGAAGGTCTGGAAGCCTATGTTGACATCAAGTCGGTAAACGGTGGAAAAGATTACCTGTACAGTCAAGAAGCGGTGAATATCTATGGATGGAATCGATGCGTAGTATCATGGGACGATGTGACAGAGCCGGCAAACCTGAAAAAGAAAGGCGAGCAGTGGCTGAAAGATAATCAATACGAAAATATGGTTCTGGAACTATCCGCTGCGGACTTGTCTCTTCTGGATGCGGAGATTGAGTCCTTTGAATTGGGGGACAGCGTTCCGGTTTATTCAAAGCCGCATGGCATGGACAGAACCTTCCCGGTGCAGAAATTGGAACTGCATTTACAAAATCCGGCAGAGGATAAGCTGCAGCTTGGCAATTCTGTGAAGCTTTCGTATACGGAGCAGAATAAAGGAAATTATCAATATTTTAATCAGCAGTTGGAAAGCACGCGGCAGACGACCGCATGGCTCCAGAGCGCGATCGACAACGCAACGGCGATGATGACCGGATCGAAAGGCGGGTACAAAGTTTCTGAATATGACGAAAAGGGTCGCTGGCTCCGAGACCTGTACATGAATGCGCCGAGTAAAGAACAGGCAACACAGGTGATGCAGATCAACATGAACGGGATCGGATTTTCCCGGGATGGATTTGACGGACCCTATAAAAATGCATGGACGATTGACGGCGTTCTTTTAGGGGAGTTCATTAAAGCTGGATCTGTAAGCGCGGAGAAACTTTCGGCAGAGTACAAGTCATCTGTGACAAACCAGATCAATACGACGGTAACAGCAAAATTTGAAGTTGCAGAAAATTTAATCAGTGCAGAAGTAAAACGTGCTACCGGTGCAGAGGTGGAACTGGCGGCATCGTTAAAGGTAACAAGTGAGCTTGTTGAGTCAAAAGTGAGCAAAGGCGAGTTCGGGTCATACATGCAGCAGTATTATAACCGGGTGCTTATTGGATTTAATAACGATTCCAAGTATGTGCAGATCACAGCCGGGGCGATCGGCATTTACGACAATGGCATATCGAACAGTAAAAAGCGGGCAATGTTTGACCAAAACGGAAATCATTTTTATCGAGACGGATATTATGTCGGGAAAATAGGTACTAATCAATGGAAACAAAACAATGCGCATAAAGGCTTAGTATTCGATTTGGAGTATCCGGGGAAATATATGACATGGGCGTACAAAGAAACGGATGGAGCGACGGAATATTCGACTATCTGGACATTTGCAAGAAGTGGGACGATGTATGGTTCTTTCGGACTACATGCAGGATGTGATATTGATATGCACAATTATAAAATCAAGAATGTGGAAGTTGAAAATCTGTCGGCAGGTGGATACAAAGCGTGGGATGGAACGATTCCTATCATTACAGACATCCAGAGCAACGGGGATGGAACTATTACGTGGTGGAGAGGAACGGTGAATGTTAGAACGGGAGTTATTACAGCGGCGCCAAGTTAGGAGGGAGTATGGAAATAAAATTGAAGATAGTGGAGAAAGAGCCGTGTCCACCAGATGAAAAAATAAAGGTGACTATGGAAACAGTAGACATAGGAGGCAGGTATGCAGGAAAAAAGGAAAATGAAACCAGTAACAATGCGGATTGCAGAACTGAGAAAGAATCTCGATCGGGTGGTAGCGGAAAGTGAGCTGCCGCCTTTTTTGGTGGAAATTTTGCTGGGAGAATATTTATCCGGCGTGAGCATGGTAGCGAGGAGAGAGTACGAAGCAGATCGGGCAGAATGGGAAGCAGGTGAAAAAGATGGCGGACATCAGTAATGAAATAAAAAATTTCCGGGAAGCGGTATACGGTGAGGAAGTCCGGGGGAGCATGATCTCTCTGGCGGAAAAGCTGAATGAGGTATCAGAAGCCACAGAGGAGGCAGAGAAAAAGCGTGTGACAGCGGAGAACGGGAGAGTCAGCGCAGAAACGAAGCGCCAGACCGATACAGCGGAAGCTATCAAGAAGAATAACGCGGCGACAGAGCGGGCGAATACGGCGGCCTCCGCGGCAGAGACGGCGACGGAAGAAACCAATAGGGCGACAGAGAATGCAAACGAAAAAGCGGCTTTGGCAGACACAGCAGCAAAAAAGGCAGATGCGGCGGCGAAGTCAGCAAACGACGCGGCGGGAACGGTGGAAGCAGCAAAAACTGCAGCACTGGAAGCAGCGGAATTGGCAACCTCAGAAGCCGGAAAAGCAACCGCAGCGGCTTCCAATGCGAACAGCAAAGCATCAGCTGCCAATACAGCAGCAGGAAAAGCGAATACGGCAGCGGAGCGGGCGGAGAAAGCCGCGGAACATGCAGAGGGACTGGTACTTGGAGATATCTCCGAAAAAACGGTCACGTTTGAGATGGCTTCTCAGCGCGCAGGCGTTGAATCGGGGGATACTCTTGCAGTAGCATTTGGGAAGCTGGCAAAATACTGCGCGGACTTGAAGCCGCATGTATTCGTAGATCCGGTGAACAATCTTCTTGGAACGGATGCAACGCTCCCTCTTGCGGCAACACAGGGGAAAGCATTGGATGAAAAAATCGAGGGTGTGAAAGCGGATGTTACTGAATTAAATGGCAAATCTGCAATAAAGGCGTATACATCCGACTCATTGAATTTAAAATCAACTACTAAATTGAATGAAATCATAGAGGGCGGTTTGCTTCCACAAAATAGCCTGTTGGAATTTTGGGTTAACGATGATACGGAATATAAAAGAGAAATCCGTAAAGCGATTAATACTGTTTTTTCTACAGATTTTTACGGATTTTGTTTTATCTATCGGTCTTCTGATGGAACAACAAGATTACTAAAGTGCATAGGCTTCGATAGTTTCAAAACATACGTCACAACTTATACGGAAGTAAATTCCGTTGGGTGGATGGATAGCTGGATCGAAAAATAAATTTCACTTTGCAAAATTACGATAGGTTAATCATACAGATGTAATCGACTTCCAACCGGTCCATGTTCCGTTATTGTAAAAATTCGCCCATACTCTTCCGGGAATAGGGTAGAACTCTCTCAGCTGAACCATAACATTTATTGGAGAATACCAGTAAATTTCTCTGTATCCGATGAACTCTTCCCCTTTTAATACAGAGGGGCAGCCCTCAAATTCTGTTCCATTAGGCTGACGGAAATAGTGGCATCTGTTAATAGCATTGAATCGTTCTTTCAAGCTGATATTCAGAAATTTGTTATTTGGGGGGGCGTTTGTTGTATCTCCCGGTATGAATAATTCCCGCTGAAGCAGATCATTTGTATTGCCATTTAACACAGAAAACTTAAAAATGTATCCTAAAGAGCATCCGAGTGGGTGCTTTTTATTATGCATTTTCATTCAAAAAATAAAAAAGGAGGTCAAACAGAATGGAAAAAATGGTATTAAAAGGCAAAATGGAACTGGAGATCATGGAAGGAGCTGCGTTGAGTGCAATCACCGTGGTTGTGGGCGATTGGATAGCTCTTGGCGTTGCTGCCGGATTGCTGAGAGAAACTGGCAATCTGGACGAGGTGCAGTTTAAAACGGATGAAACTGTGACCGGAGAGTACCGAGACATGAAACTGGAGTCTCCGCTGTTCTCTACGGTGGATATCGCTGAGGATGGAAAGATTCATGCCGCATTTGGAATCCGACAGAAAACAGAAATGGAACTGGCAATCGAGCAGCTTCAGCGGCAGCAGGCGGAGACGAATGCAAGTCAGGAGATTCAGGATGGGGCAATCATGGAACTTGCCGGAATGGTTGGAGGTGAAGCATAATGGTGAAATTTTATGTAATGAAAATTAAAGACGGCGCGATCACGATTGACGATGTGCCGGAGAGATGGAGAGTAAAAGTTGAGGAAGCAATGAAAGAGGAAGGAAAGTGAGGTTTATGAGAAAAATGGAAAACTTGAAGTATGTGATCAGCGCAATTATAGGCGCTTTTTTTAGTTTCTTCGGGATTCTTGCAGTACCGCTGGCGCTGTTGATTCCATGTAATTTGATTGATTATTTTACCGGTCTCCGGGCGGCAAAGATACGTGGAGAAAAAATCACAAGCGAAACATCCATCAATGGGATATATAAGAAAGTAACGATGTATATTCTTATATTTGTTGGATTTGGCATTGATTGCATGATTTCTTATGTAACCGGAACGCTACACATTGAAATGAAATTTCCGCTGTTATTTGCGGCGATCGTAGCGAGCTGGCTCGTGATTAATGAGTTGATCAGTATAACAGAAAATTGTGAAGCAATCGGTGTGACGATTCCAGTCCTTGCCCCGGTACTTAAATATATAAAGAAGAAAATTGAAACAGTAACAGATGTTGATCCGGAAAAAACAGAAAATGAAGATAAACCAGAGGGCGAGTGATCGTCCTCTTTTTGCACCGGTGCAAAACCGGAAGAAAGGAGCACATATGAGTATTTTTAACGGAGTCGCAGGAAATCGCGGACACAACCCGATCGGGGCAGTGATTCATAACGATGCCGGAAGTCAGAATGCAAACGCATCGTATTATCAGAACTGGCTTCCCGGGATCAATCCGGAAAACGGATTTGCACACGACTATGTGTGTTCGGACGGAACGGTCCAGGCCGAGGATGACTGGAACTGTGCTTGGCATTGCGGCGATGGCTGGGGAAACAATGAGTTCTATTCTGTCGAGGTCTGCCAGAGCATGGGGGACGTGGACGTGTTTAAAGCCAATGAAGATCGTGCACTGGCTCTTGTGGCGTCTAAATTCAAAGCGTGGGGAATCACACCGAACAACGACACAGTTCGTTTGCATCAAGAATTTTTCGCAACGTCTTGCCCGCACAGATCCGTAGAGATCCACGGCGGATTTGATGCAACAAAGGCATATTTTATCAGGAGGATTGGTGAGCTTATGAACAGTACAGACAAATGGATTCAAGATGCTAAAGGCTGGTGGTATCGTTATGCTGATGGCAGCTATCCAAAGAATCAGTGGGTTAAACTTGCGGGAGAATGGTACTACTTTGATTCTTACGGATATGCAATCCAAAATCAATGGAGATGCCTGAAAGGTTTGTGGTACTACTTTAATGATAAATGCAAGATGGCTCGTGGATTTCTAAAAGACGGAGACTATTGGTACTTCCTCAACCGCAAAGCCGGATCAAAACCGGAGGGGGCAATGCTGACTGGATTCGTTCTGGATGGTACAGAGTGGTACTTCTTCCGGCGCTCCAATGACGGACATCCTCTCGGATCGATGGTGACTGGACTATTTAAGGATGGAGATTACAAATATTACTGCCGGTCAAAAAAAGAGGGGAAATATGCAGAGGGTACGATGGTCACTGGCTTCCAGTGGGTAGACTCTGAAAAGGCATGGTATTATTTTAATCCAGACAAGAACTGTCAGCCGGTCGGCAGTATGATGCGCTGTCATTGGATCACGAACGGGGGTAAGCGGTATTATCTGAAATCCGACGGTGTGATGGCGGCAAATGAGATTGTCGTGATCGATGGGAAAGAGTACAAATTTGACAGCGCTGGAGAAGTGATGTAAACTCAAAATGTGTCAGATTTGTGTCAAAAAATCCGCATAAACGCGAGAATACGGGGAGTTATCACTTGACTTTTAATCAAGTTGTCCGGGGTTCGAATCCCCGCACGCTCATGAATGAAGAACAGCGGAAACTCAAGCATAGCAAGGGTTTCCGCTGTTTTTTGCTGTTAAATATATCATGGAGATCGAAAATATAAAGAGGAGAAGTGTTTGGAAATGGTAAAAAATCTTACGGATGGTAAACCTTTAAAACTGTTGTTTCTTTTTGCGATGCCGATGATATTAGGCAATTTATTCCAACAACTTTACAATATGGTAGATTCTATGGTTGTTGGTAAATTTGTTGGAGAAGATGCATTAGCGGCAGTAGGATCTTCTTTTCCGGTCGTATTCCTGGCAGTGGCGATCGCGTCGGGATTATCAATGGGATGTACTGTTGTTATCTCACAGCTATATGGAGCTGGTCAGATTCAAGTTATGAAAACAACGATTTTTACTGCATTGATCCTTCTTGGAGTGATCGGTCTGGGAATTATGGGGATTGGTGAAATGATTGCGTCTCCGCTTTTAAAAATTCTCGGAACGGATCCGGATATCATGAATGATTCGTTGTCTTATTTGAGAATCTATTTCGGAGGGGCAATTTTTCTTTTTTTATACAATACATTAAATGGGATTTATAATGCATTAGGCGACAGTAATACACCGCTTCGTTTTTTAATGGTATCTGCGCTTACAAATATCGGATTGGATCTTTTATTTGTAATACGGTTTGATATGGGAGTAGCAGGAGTGGCATGGGCGACATTGATCGCACAGGGGATGTGTGCTGTAATCTCTTTTGTTGTTTTGATGAAACGACTAAAGCGGATGGAAAGCGAGGAAGAATGCCAGGGAATCAAACCAAAGCTGTTTGAGCGGTCTACAGCGGCGAGGATTGCCCGTGTCGGGATTCCGTCCATGCTTCAGCAGTCTATGGTTTCGTTAAGTATGATGATGATGCAGGGACTTGTCAATTCTTATGGAAAAGTTTTTGTGGCAGGATATACCGCGGCAACAAAAATTGATACTCTGGCGATGCTTCCGAATATGAATTTTTCCAATGCGATGTCCAGCTATACGGCTCAGAATATTGGTGCAGATAAACCAGAGCGGGTAACGGCAGGGTATCGTGCAAGTATGTTAATGGTATTGATCTTTTCTCTGATCATTACGGGAGTAATTTTCTTATTTGGTCCAAATTTGTTGGGACTCTTCTTAAATGCGGGGGCGGAAGGCAGTGCGATGGGATATGGAATGCGTTACATGAAAACAGTATCTATGTTTTACGTGCTGATGGGATTTTTGTTTGTGGGAAACGGACTTCTTCGCGGTGCCGGAGATATGAAAGCGTTTATGATAAGTTCCATGTCTAATTTGTTTGTGCGCGTATTTATAGCTTATTTACTGGCACATTTTATCGGATCCAGTGCGATCTGGTGGTCTATACCGATTGGATGGGGTGTTGGAGCCAGTGTTTCATTTTTGAGAATTAAGAGTGAAAAATGGAAAGATAAGTCGCTGGTGAGATAAGTGCACAGTGAGGATAAACAAAGTAAAATGTGTAAAACTTTCTCGATATTGGAAAAGTTTGTGGATAAGTGAGAAAAGTATATTGACAGAAACCGGAAAAAAAGATAAGATTAAACCTGTTAAGTTGATGACAAGGGGAGCTTGTGTTGCAGGCTGAGAGGAAGCGTAAGACTTCGACCCATAACCTGATTTGGATAATGCCAACGTAGGATATGTCTATACCGGTGTGCTGATTTTTCGATCAGATTTTATTATTGATACGATACGAAAGATGAGTCCTCCTTGTTTTCAATGAAAGAAAATAAGGAGGATTTTTTATGTTTGATTTACTGGTAAATGCGGAGGGTGGTTTGACGACAGCCGGATATGTCGTTTGTGTGATCGCGGGGATCGCATTGTTTGTACTGGCAATTTTATTTGCGGGAAGAAATTCTGAGAAAAAGAAAATGGGAACAAGACAGCTTGTATTTTGTGCAATGGCCATTGCTTTGGCATATGTGACGTCCTATTTGAAATTATTTTCACTTCCATGGGGAGGCAGTGTGACTCTGTGCAGTATGCTTTTTATCGTGCTGATCGGAAATTGGTACGGCGTTCAGACTGGGATCTTTGCAGGCCTGGCATATGGGATCATGCAGTTTTTGCAGGAGCCTTATGTACTTTCATTTTTCCAGGTATGCTGTGATTATATCCTTGCGTTTGCAGCGCTTGGAGTTGCCGGATTTTTTGCAAAAAGCAGTCACGGACTGTTGAAAGGATATATTGCTGCGGTGATCGCCCGAGGTGCGTTTCATGCATTAGGCGGATACTTGTATTGGATGGATTATATGCCGGAGAATTTCCCGCAGTCATTAAAAGCGGTTTATCCGATCGTATATAATTACAGCTTTCTGCTTGCGGAAGCTGTGATCACGGTCATCATCATAAGTATTCCGGCAGTTGTAAAAGGACTTGGACAAGTTAAAAAATCGGCGTTGGCATAATTAAGAGGAATGTAGGATTCCGGTGGATGTAAAGTCTGCCGGAATTTTTATTGACTTTTTTAAAAATTTTTTGTAAAAGAACGAATCATTTACAATGGATTTTGACCATGTTAAAATAAAATGAATAAAGACAGGAGTTGCCGGGGGACATTATGAAATCGCTGTATGACGAACTAAAAAAATACGAACAATCTGATTTTTACGGATTCCACATGCCGGGACATAAGCGGAACGGAGGATTGACCGGAGCGGCTCTGCCTTACGGGATAGATATTACGGAAATAGATGGCTTTGATGATCTTCATCATGCAAAGGGAATTTTAAAAGAAATGCAGGAACGTACGGCAAATCTGTATCATGCGGAAGAGACGTGCTGGATCGTCAACGGAAGCACTGTCGGTATATTGAGCGCGATCATGGCATGCACAAAACGAGGTGGCGGGATTCTTATAGCGAGAAACTGTCATAAATCGGTGTATCATGCGATTGAGCTCAATGAACTGCATGCTGTTTATTTATATCCGGAAATGGACCAAAGGACGGGATTAAACGGAGAAATCCGAGTGGAAGCTGTGAGAGAAGCACTTGGGAAATATGGGAAAGAAATCCAGGTGGTCATGATCACTTCCCCTACCTATGACGGAGTGGTTTCGGATATCAGGGCGATTGCAGAAGCAGTTCATGAATTCGGCATTCCGTTGATCGTTGACGAAGCTCATGGAGCACATTTCGGGTTTCATCCATATTTTCCGGAAAATGCAAATCAGCAGGGGGCGGATGTGGTGATCCACAGTGTCCACAAGACGCTGCCTGCTCCGACCCAGACGGCCTTACTTCATATGAATGGGAATCTGGCAGATCGGGAGGCTGTACGGAAATATCTGCATATGTTTCAATCCAGTAGTCCTTCGTATATCTTGATGGCAGGTATCGATGCATGTATGGGACTTCTTGAGACGAAAGCGGATGATTTGTTTTCAAAATATGCGGACCGTCTGCAAAGAACGAGAAAGAAACTGGGAAAACTGAAAAATCTGGAATTAGAAGAATCTGAGCATTTTGACAGATCAAAAATCGTGATCTCCACAAAAAATACAATGCTTACAGGAAAGCAGCTGTATGAAGAATTGTTGGAACATTATCATTTGCAGATGGAGATGGCGGCAGGGGCTTATATCATTGCAATGACGTCGATCGGTGATACAGATGCCGGAATGGAACGGCTTGAGGACGCTTTATTTGAAATTGATACGAATTGGGAAGTTCAGAAGACGACAGATGATTTGTCTGTAAAGAGTGTGAAGATCGGAATACTTCCACAGTTAGAGCAAATTTGCAGCAGTGGGGATGTATGGAACAGGAGAAATCGGGAGCAAAGACGGAAGTTGGTTCGATGGGATGAGGCAGTCGGTCAGATTTCAGCGGAATATGCATATCTGTATCCGCCTGGAATCCCGCTCATTGTGCCGGGAGAACGGATCTCGGAGGAAGCGATACGGCTTCTTCTGGAATATCGTTCCATTGGATTTGAAATTGAGGGATTGAAGCGGCAAGAACAGATCGAAGTTCTTTCCAAAATAGATTGTGAGAATAATTAGGAGATATTGAGGTTATAGCAATGGGAAAAATTTATTATATTATGGGGAAAAGCTCTTCCGGGAAAGATTCGGTGTTCAAAGAAATCCAAAAGCGGATGCCGGAACTAAGTCAGATCACAATGTACACGACACGTCCGATCCGAGAGGGAGAACGCGATGGGGTGGAGTATTATTTTACAGATGAGACAGGCTTAAAAAAGCTGGAAGAGGAGGGGCGTGTGATCGAACTGCGTGCGTACAATACAAAGTGCGGCGTGTGGAAATATTTTACAGTGAATGACGGACAGATTTCTCTGGACGAAAAAGATTATCTTGTGATCGGAACATTGGAGTCTTATGCGGAAATGCGTCGGTATTTTGGAAGTGAGAAAGTGATCGGGATCTATATTGAGGTGGAAGACGGTGTTCGGCTGGAGCGTGCGCTGAAACGGGAACAGCAGCAGGCAAATCCCAAATATGCGGAGATGTGCCGGAGATTTCTGGCGGATCAGGATGATTTTTCCGAAGAAAAACTGGAACAGGCAGGGATAGAAAGAAGATTTTGCAATGTGGAATTTGAAACATGCGTGGAAGAAATCTGCCGGTTCATTGTTTTAGATCAGAACGGGGAACGGGTGTACAGAGAAAGATAAACGATAGAAAAACCCGGACATGAGAAAAGCCGGGCTTTTATAGCACCGGCCGAAAAAGGAATGAGAGGATTAATTTATATTAAAAAAGCTGTTCGCTTTGTATGAGATTATAGTAAAAAATAATTGTTTCGGAATTGTGATCACAAAATAAAGATGGTGTAAAAAACAGGAAAGAAACTATTAAGAAAATCTGATAAAAATCTGAGGGACTATAACTTTTTCAGGAAGTATGCTATACTTAACCGTGTAGCCTGGGGAGATCCCATAACACAAAGCAAAAAAAGGGCGGCAGGTGAAGAATATGAGTGGATTTAAAGACGTAGTAGGACATAAGAATATTATACAATATATAGGAAATGCAGTGAATTCAGGGATGGTTTCCCATGCGTATATTCTGAATGGGGAAAAGGGATCCGGTAAGAAACTTCTGGCGAATCTATTTGCAATGAGCCTGCAGTGCCATGATCGTGAGGCGGACGGAGATGCCTGCGGAAAGTGTCAGTCTTGTAAACAGGCGCTCAGTGGGAATCAGCCGGATATTATCCGGGTGACACATGAAAAACCGGCTTCGATCAGTGTAGATGAGATCCGGGAGCAGGTGAACAATGATATTGTGATCAAGCCTTATAGTAGCCGTTATAAGGTTTATATTATCGCGGATGCGGACATGATGACGGTGCAGGCGCAGAATGCATTGTTAAAGACGATCGAGGAGCCGCCGGAATATGCGGTGATCTTGTTATTGACGGAGAATGCGGAAGTGCTGCTTCCGACGATCCGTTCCCGATGTGTGATGCTCAAGCTTCGGAATATCAAAGACCAGCTTGTAAAAAAATATCTGATGGAACAGATGGAGATTCCGGATTATAAGGCGGACATCTGCGTCGCATTTGCGCAGGGAAATATGGGAAAAGCGATCGCACTTGCGACTTCGGAACATTTCAACGAAGTAAAGGAAGAAGCGGTCCATTTGCTTCGTAATATTGACGATATGCAGACCGAAGAACTAATGGGGGCAGTGAAGAAATGTACGGAATTTAAGATGGATATTACAGATTATCTGGATGTGATCGCAATCTGGTACCGGGACGTGTTGATTTACAAAGCAACGAAAAATGTGGATCGGGTCGTATTTTCCGATCAGATGCGTTATATCAAAGAGCGCGCCAGCAAGAGTTCTTATGAGGGAATCGAAAATATCCTGGATGGACTGGAAAAAGCGAAAGCAAGACTGAAAGCAAATGTAAACTTTGAACTGACGATGGAATTGCTTTTATTGACGATAAAGGAGAACTAGAACATGGTGAAAGTAATCGGAGTGAGATTCCGGGTGGCAGGAAAGATTTATTTCTTTTCGCCTGGGAAACTGGAAATCCGCCAGGGAGATAACGTAATTGTGGAGACTGCCCGTGGGGTGGAATTCGGACGGGTCGTGAGCGGACCGAAAGAAGTGCCGGATGACGAGGTGATCCAGCCGCTGAAATCCGTGATCCGTATTGCGACGGAGCAGGATCATAAGACTGAGGAGAAGAACAGAGAGAAAGAAAAAGAAGCATTTAAGATCTGCCTTGAGAAGATCCGTAAACATGGATTGGACATGAAGCTGATCGATGCGGAATATACGTTTGACAATAATAAAGTGTTGTTTTACTTTACGGCAGACGGAAGAATTGACTTCCGCGAGCTGGTAAAGGATCTGGCGGCTGTTTTCAGGACAAGGATCGAATTGCGGCAGATCGGTGTGCGGGATGAGACGAAGATCCGGGGCGGCATCGGAATCTGCGGAAGACCGCTTTGCTGCAGCACGTATCTGTCTGAGTTTGCGGCGGTGTCGATCAAGATGGCAAAAGAGCAGAATCTTTCCTTGAATCCGAGTAAGATTTCCGGTGTCTGCGGCAGGCTGATGTGCTGTCTGACAAACGAGGAAGAGACATATGAAGAATTGAACAGTCAGCTTCCATCGGTTGGAGATACCGTGACGACGAGCGACGGTCTGACCGGATCCGTACATTCGTTGAGTGTGCTGCGCAGACAGGTGAAAGTGGTTGTCAATCTGGAGAATGACGAAAAAGAGATCCGGGAATATAAAGCGGAAGAACTGAAATTCAGACCGCGCAGAAAGAAAGCGAAAGTTTCCAAGGAAGAGATGAAGAAACTGGCTTCATTGGAGAAACAATAGGATGACGGAAGAAAATATTTTAAAACCCGGAGAGCGTCTGGATGACCTGCAGCTTTCAGGATATCATATCATACAGGATCCGCAGCGTTTTTGTTTCGGAGTGGATGCGGTGCTCCTGACTGATTTTGCGAAAGTGAAACCGGGGGAGCGGCTTTTGGATCTCGGAACAGGAAACGGAGTGATCCCGATCCTGCTTTCGGCAAAGACGAAAGGTTCTGGTTTTACAGGACTGGAGATCCAGCCGGAGAGCGCGGACATGGCAAGACGCAGTGTTTCGTATAATCATTTGGAAGAGAAAGTCGAGATCGTAACAGGAGATATAAAAGAAGCGGCGGATTTATTTGACGCCGCCTCTTTTGATGTGATCACAACGAATCCGCCTTATATGCTGAATCATCATGGACTTCAGAATGACGGAGATGCCAGAACGATCGCCCGGCATGAAGTGCTCTGCACGCTGGACGATATTCTGCGAGAGAGCGCGAAGCTTTTGAAAGAAAGCAAAGGTCGGTTTTATATGATCCACAAGCCGTTTAGACTGGCAGAAATTCTGTCAAAGATGTGTCAGTACAAGATTGAACCGAAACGGATCCGGTTTGTGCATCCGTATATCGATAAAGAACCGACGATGGTGATGATCGAGGGATTAAAAGGCGGAAAATCGCGTGTGACCGTGGAACCGCCGATCATTATGTATGAAAGAGAAGGGTGAGGTTATGCCGGGAACATTATATTTGTGCGCAACACCGATCGGAAATCTGGAAGATATGACTTTCCGGGTGATCCGTATTTTGAAAGAAGTGGATCTGATCGCGGCGGAAGACACACGCAACAGTATCAAACTTTTGAATCATTTTGAGATCACAACGCCGATGACCAGTTATCATGAATATAACAAATATGAAAAAGGCAGAAAATTAGTGGAGCGGCTCTTGGAGGGGCAGAGTATCGCGTTGATCACAGATGCCGGAACGCCGGGAATTTCCGATCCGGGTGAAGAACTGGTACAGATGTGTTACGAGGCGGGAGTTCCGGTGACCTCTCTTCCGGGAGCGGCAGCGTGCGTGACGGCGTTGACGATCTCGGGACTTTCGACAAGAAGATTTGCTTTCGAGGCATTTCTTCCGGCGGATAAAAAAGAGCGGGAAAAAGTATTGGAAGAGTTGGAACGCGAAACGAGGACGACGATTCTTTACGAAGCGCCTCATCGGCTGATCAAGACTTTAGAATTGCTTAAAGATCGTCTTGGAGAGCAGAGAAAGATCACTGTATGCCGGGAATTGACAAAACGGCATGAGACCGCATTTCGTGCTACATTGGCGGAAGCGGCGGCTTACTATAAGGCAAATGATCCGAAAGGGGAATGTGTGCTTGTGATCGAGGGACGAAGCCGAGAAGAAATCGAGCGAGAAGAAAAGGCAAAATGGGAAGAACTTTCGATCGAACAACATATGGAACAATATTTAGCGCAGGGCAGCAGTAAAAAAGAGGCGATGAAACTTGTGGCAAAAGACCGCGGTGTTCCGAAACGGGAGATTTATAACTATCTGGAGAGGGATGTGAAATAAAAGGTTCTGTTTAGGCGCTAATGTCAGGATGTCGTTGGAGAATTGTGAAAGTGTAGAGTAAAAAACAATTCTCCAACGGCATTTTTGAATTTGAGATTTGCGGATACTACTTTACTTCGGTAATCTGTCCGTCTTTCATGAAGACGATCTTTGTTCCGAGCGTGATCGCTTCGTCGTATTTATTGGTAACATAGAGGATCGTAAGTCCAAGTTTACGGTGGATCTTTTTGACATCGCGCAGCATTTCTTCGCGCAGTTTTTCCTGTTGATGTGCGAAATCTTCATCAAGGAGCAGTACTTTCGGGTGAAATACGATCGCCCGTCCAAGCGCGGCTTTTTGCTTTTCCGAGTCGCTGACGGAACGGATTTTTTTGTGGAGGACATGAGAGATGCCGAAAAAATCCGCAGCCTGTTTTACCCGGGTATCGATGATATTGCGGGGCATATTGCGTAGTTTCAATCCGAGCGCCATATTGTCGTAGACGTTGAAATTATTGTACAGTGTGTAATTTTGAAATGCCATTGCAAGATGTCGGTCGCGCGGGAGAATATCGTTGAGCAGATCGTCGCCGAGATAAATCTCTCCGGAAGTAATATCCTCAAGTCCGCCGATCATTCGGAGGACTGTGGATTTTCCGCAGCCGCTTGGACCATAGAAAGTGACAAATTCTCCGTCTGCGATGTGAAGAGAGAGATCTTTGACCGACACAAATCCGTTCGGATAAATTTTATTTAAATTTTTTAAAGTCACACTTGCCATAACGATTACCTCACATTCATTTCGAGTATCTTATTATGCTGTCCACAGCATACAAAGAACATACATTTCCGCAAGACTGCATGCTGAAGACATGTTTATTTTACCATATTAAAAAATGTAAAACAATGAGTTTGATAAACCTGTATTTTGATCCTCTATCTGATACTTGGGTTTGACAAAGAAGTATCCAGACGGTAACATAGGGAAAGACAAACAGAAAATAAGATAAGAGTGAGGTATAAAGGTAAGATGTACGAGCAGTTGATCGAGATAGTAAAACAGGCGGGAGCGATGATCCGGGAGGCGCATGAAGCGGAGATTCCGGTCTATGACAAAGAGGGGATCGCCAATTTTGTCACAAAATATGACAAAGATGTGCAGTCGTTTTTGATCCGGAATTTCCGCCAGCTTCTTCCGGAGGCGAATTTCCTTGCGGAGGAAGACGGGATCCGTCAGGAACTTGGCGACGGTTATTGTTTTATTATCGATCCGATCGACGGTACGACCAACTTTATCTTTGATTATAAATTCAGTTGCGTTTCCGTCGGTCTTGCATGGAAAGGACGGATGCAGTTCGGCGTTGTGTACAATCCATATACAGAAGAATTGTATACGGCGGTCAAAGGAGAGGGCGCATACAAGAACGGAAAGCGGATCCACAGCAGTGAAAAAGGGCTTGGGGAAAATCTGGCTGCATTTGGCTGTGCCAGATATAATTCGAATGATACGAGCGAGACGGACCGCATTTTCCGATATGCAAAAATACTGTATCTCCATACGCTTGCGATCCGAAGCAGCGGTTCCGCCGCGCTTGACATTTGTCGGGTCGCTTCGGGAAGCAATGGGATCTATGTAGAACTGATGCTCCATCCGTGGGATTATGCGGCGGCATCGTTGATTCTGATGGAGGCAGGCGGATTCATTTCCACATTGGAGGGCGGAATGGTTACTCTGGATCGCCCGTGCTCTGTGATCGCGGCAGGACGGCAGTGCTGGAAAGAGGCAACACAGCTTTTCAAATCGGCAGATTGAAAATGACCGAATTGCTCAAACCATCCATCCTGCAAGCACGACGCTGGCGATGAGACCGGCCAGCGTGGAAAGAAGAGCGCCGGCAAGGGTGTAACGTGTTTTTGTTACTTTGGCAGTCATGAAATAGACGCTCATTGTATAAAAAATGGTTTCGGTGCAGGACATCGAGATCGACGCGATCAGTCCGAGTCTGGAGTCTGTTCCATATTCTTTGAAAATATCCAGGAGCAATCCGGTAGCTGCGGAGGATGAAAACATTTTCACGAGAGTCAGAGGGACCAGTTCGCCGGGAAAGCCGATATACAGCGTTATTTTTCCGATCAGACGGGCGAAAAATTCAAGAAATCCGGATGCGCGGAGAATACCGACTGCAACCATCAGACCGATCAGCGTCGGCATGATCTTGATCACGGTCAGGAAACCGCTTCTTGCACCTTTGATAAAATTGTCATAGACATTGGTTCCCATCAGGATTCCGTATACGATGATCGCAAGAATGAGGAACGGCACGATAAAATCGGAAAGATATAAAAATAATTTCATAGGATGCTCCTTATCATGAGGAGATATTATAAGGTTCTTAACAGAATATGCCGGCTCCGCGGAATAAATCTTTGTTTTTACAAATAAGTATAAGCAAAGTATTCCGGGGAGTTTTTAGTTTGCGGAAAAACGTACAAAAAAATGGAACGGCAGTTTTTCAAAAATGCGCAGGGAGGGAGGAAACAGAGCAGAAGAAGAGGTGGAAACTTCCCAAATCGTTCGGGTATCTGTTAGGCGTGTTCCTCGTTGCCGGACTGGCAGCAGGTTTGTTTTTTCTTGGCGGAAAAAGCAATTCGGAGGAGGGACAGAACCGGAAATTTGAGAAATTCACGGAGCAGGTTTTTTGTGAAGAACTGGCGTCGAATACAGTAAGTCTTCATTATACGCTGCGTGAACCGGAAGCATATGGGATTGAACACAGTACCGTAACATTCGGAAATTTTACGGTAGATGGAAAAGAGACACAGGCTTCTGTGGAAAACTTACAGGAAATGTTGAAAACTTTTCTCTATGAGAAGCTGGATGTGCAGAACCGTCTGACATACGATATTTTGGAATATTATTTGGAGCTGATGGCAGATGACGCCGAATATATTTTGTATGATGAGCCGCTCGGGCTGGTCAGTGGAGTGCAGACACAGCTTCCGGTACTGCTTTCCGAGTATCCACTGACGTGCAGGGAAGATGTGGAAATTTATCTGGAACTGATGCGTACGACACCGGAATATTTTGAGTCATTGATCGATTTTGAAAAAGAGAAATCAAAATCAGGATTGTTCATGTCGGATGCAGCTGCGGATCAGGTGATGGAACAATGTACCGCATTTATGGAAATGGGCGAAAATAACTATCTGATTTCTACATTCGTAGAAAGGATCAAGCAGGTAAAAGAATTGAATGAGAGCGAGAAGAGCGAGTACATACAGGAAAATGCGCTGGCGCTGAACAGCTATGTCCTCCCTGCATACGGAAAGCTGAAAGCGGAAGTGCAGGAGTTGAAAGGCACAGGGAAAAATGAGCAGGGGCTCTGCTATCTTCCGAACGGGACGGCGTATTATGAGCAGATTGTGCGCGAGGAGACCGGATCTGAACGAACAGTGGAGGAGATGGAAGATCTGACAAGACAACAGATCGTTGCAGATCTGGAAGCGATGGAGGAAGTGCTGGGGATCGGGCAGAATACACAGCCGAAGCGTAATGCAAATGAAAGTGCCGGGCAGGGAAATACGGAACAAGGAGATGCGGAACAAGGGAATGCTGAACAGGAAAACGCAGGACAGGGAGATGCAGGAACCGACGCGGAGCGGGGAAACACAGTAAAAAGAAACGCTGTGGTCGAACAGGCGCAGGAGACAGCGTCTGCGCAGGTGGAAGCAGTTACCGCTCCGAATCCGGTTTCTATTTTAAAACAGTTGGAAGAGGGGATAAAAAAATGTTTTCCGGAGCCTCCCAAGACGAATGTGGATGTGAAGTATGTTCCGAAAGCGATGGAGGCACATTTGAGTCCGGCGTTTTATATGATCCCGGCGATCGATGACTATCAGGACAATGTGATCTATGTCAATCAGGCACATATGGGAAATACGCTGACCTTGTATACGACGCTGGCACATGAGGGGTATCCGGGACATTTATATCAGACGGTATATTATGCGGGAACGAACCCGGCTCCGATCCGGAATATTTTGAATTTCGGAGGATATGTGGAGGGCTGGGCAACTTATGCGGAAATGTGCAGTTATTCACTGGCGCCGTTTCCGAAAGCGCAGGCAGTTCTGCTCCAGAAGAACAGCTCGATTTTGTTGGGACTTTATACGTTGGCAGATATCGGGATCCATTATCATGGGTGGAGCCGCGCGGATCTGTCGGCATTTTTTTCTAATTATGGGATCAAAGATACGGCGGTGACAGACCGGATTTACGATCTGATCCTCGGAGCGCCGGGAAATTATTTAAAATATTACATCGGGTATGTGGAATTTCTGGAGTTGAAGAAAATCTGGATAAAAGAGATGGGAGCGGACAGCCCGCAGAAAGCGTTCCATGAGGCTGTGTTGAAAGTCGGTCCTGCGCCGTTTGAATTGGTGGAAAAATATATGTGGGAGATGGGAGAAGAAACATCATGAATTACCTTTGGGCAGGAATGATCGCAGTGGGAATTTTGTTCGGAGCGTTCGGCGGCAAGATGCCGGAGATCACAAATGCGGCGCTGGAGTCTGCAAAAGATGCGGTGACGCTTTGCATCACGATGATGGGGGTGATGTCGTTCTGGACAGGACTGATGGAGATCGCGACCCGGGCGGGAATCATTGAGATGGCGTCAAAAAAAATGCGTCTCCTGATCCGTTTTTTATTTCCTCAGATTCCACCGGGACATAAGGCGAATGCGCCGATCTGCATGAATTTTATCGCGAACTTTTTAGGGCTTGGCTGGGCGGCAACTCCGGCCGGGCTCGAGGCAATGGGAGCGCTTTCCGATCTGGAAAAAGAGAGACGGGAGAAAAGAGCGCCGGGACCGATCCGGAAACCGGGAGTGGCAAGCAATGAAATGTGTACATTTCTGATCATGAATATATCATCTCTGCAGCTCATTCCGGTGAACGTGATCGCGTACCGTAGTCAGTACGGAAGCGTGAATCCGGCAGCGATCGTTGGAGCAGGGATCGTCGCGACCGCGGTGAGCACCGCGGTGGCGGTGGCATTCTGCAAAGGGATGGAGTGGATAAAAAATGAAGAAAAATGATAATTGAGGATGTTTTAAGTATGATTCTATTGGGATAAAATACAAATCAGAAAAAGTCATACAAGACAAGGGAGGTAAAACGAAATGAGAAAAACAAAAAAAGTTCTTTCAGTCATATTGGCGGCAATGATGACGACAGGCCTTGTAGTTGGATGCGCTGGGGGCGGCGGAGAAACCGAAAACGGAAAAAGTGAGTCTGGAGGAGATGGCGAAAAAGTTACACTTCGTTTTAGTTGGTGGGGTGGAGATGAACGAAATGAAGCAACATTGGATGTGATTGAAGCATATGAGAAAGAGCATCCGAATATTACGATCGAAGCGGAATACAGTGGAGACGACGGATATCAGGAAAAATTATCTACGGCATTGGCAGGAAACACCGCTGCAGATATTATCCAGATGGGACCGGGATGGATGCCAAGTTATGTGGCGCAAGGAGATTTTTTTGTAGACTTTAATGATTATACAGATCAGATTGATCTTTCTGGATTCTCAGAGGAACTTCTAAAAAAAGGAACATACAATGAAGATGAACTTCTTGGAATTCCGACAGGAGTGGCGACAATGTCATTTGTTGTCAATAAGACATTGGCAGATGAGATTGGATTAGATTTTACGAATGTAACATGGGAAAGTCTTCTCGAAATGGGAAAGAAAGTTCAGGAATATAATAGCGATTATTATTTGTTAAATGTAGATACAGCTTATTTGCTTACAAATGTATTCCGTACTTATAGTATGCAGATTACAGGAAAATCATTTATTAATGACGCAGAAAAGAAAATTAATCCAACAGAAGAACAGATTACAGAAGTTTTACAGTATATTAGTGATTTGTATTCAACAAAGAGTGTTCAGGCAGCGGGAGAGACTGCGACTTTTGAAGGCGCAACGCAGACAAATACAAAATGGGTAAATGGAGAAGTTGTTTGTGTGATGACAAATTCTTCACAGATCAACAATTTTACAAGTGCGAATGAAAATGTAGAGTATATGGTAGTTAATATGCCAGTACAGACAGATGCATCAAAGCAGTTAAATGATGGCTATGGTTTGGAACCACCACAGTTAATGTGTGTGAATAAAAATAGTGAGCATGTAGAAGAGGCAGTGGACTTTTTGGATTATTTTTTCAATAACGAAGATGCGGCAGTAATTTTAAAAGATCTTCGTTCTGTACCGCCTACAGAAAATGCACAGAAAATTTGTGAAGAGCAGGGATTGGTTGATGAGTTAGTTATTCAATCCGTCGAATTAATGTCAGATAAAAAAGGTGTTTATGAAATGGGACTGACAACAGATGCAGAAATTGAAGCTGTTTTCAAAACAATGATTGAAAGTGTGATATACGAAGAAAGCACACCGGAAGAAGCTGCTGCAAACGGAGTAGAGCAGATTAACAGTATTCTCGAAAATAAGTAATTAAGAAAGGCTGTTATAAAATACGTTGGAACATTCCGTATTTTATGGCAGCTTTTTAAAAAAGAAAAGGGGACTTTCAATAATGAAAAAAGAAAAACATACAAGTACCCAGCAGACAGTAGTAAAAATACGAAGATATAGAAAAAGAGATTATATGGGACTTTTATATATTGCACCATGGTTGGTTGGTCTGTTGGTATTACAACTTTATCCTTTTGTAACTTCATTCTATTATTCATTCACTGATTATCAGTTTTTTAATAAACCTGAATTTATTGGTCTTGGAAATTATATTAAATTATTTACAAGTGATCCTGAATTTTTCAAATCTTTACAGGTGACAATTGTGTATACATTGTTTACTGTACCGGGAAAGATTATGATGGCTTTGTTTATCGCATTACTTTTAAACAAGAATATGAAAGGAATTGGGACCATACGTACGATTTACTATATTCCATCTTTGTTCAGTGGAAGCGTGGCGGTTGCAATTCTTTGGAAATTACTGTTTATGAATGATGGAGCAATTAATAATATTTTAAGTATGGTAGGGCTACCGTCTGTGAAATGGTTAGGAACAGAGGGTACCGCAATGGTAACTATTTGTCTTTTGGAAATGTGGATGTTTGGATCTTCTATGGTTATGTTTTTGGCAGCATTAAAACAGGTTCCAGCAGATCTTTATGAATCAGCATCTTTGGATGGAGCAGGTAAAGTGAAAAGCTTTTTTTATATTACACTGCCGCAGATATCTCCAATTTTATTTTTTAATATTATTATGCAGACGATTACTGCACTGCAGAATTTTACATCTGCATTCGTAGTAACAAATGGTGGTCCGAATAATGGAACCTATGTACTCGGAATGAAATTATACAATGAGGCGTTTAAATATTTCAAAATGGGATATGCAAGCGCAATATCATGGGTTATTTTTGCAATGATTCTGGTTGTAACATTGTTGCTTTTCCGGTTTTCGTCTGGAAAAGTATACTATGAAGACGGCGGCGATTTTTAAGGAGTAAAGTCTATGAAAAAGAAAAAAATCAACAGGATTATTTTATATATCATTATCGTTCTTGTGGGAGTTTTGATGGTTTATCCATTGATATGGATGATTATGGCATCATTTAAAACAAACAGTGAAATATTCGGATCTGTACAACTTCTCCCAGATTCATTTAGTTTTGATTCATTTGTGAAAGGGTGGCAGGGAACAGGACAATATAATTATACAACCTATTTTATCAATACATTTTGGTTGGTTATACCTACGACTCTTTTTACCGTTTTGTCTTCGGCAGTTGTAGCATATGGATTTTCGCGATTTCGTTTTCCGGGAAAAAAGATTTTGCTAGGAGTCTTGATAGCAACTTTGATGTTGCCAAGCACAGTAGTGATCATACCTAGATATACGCTTTACAGTAAGTTAGGTTGGTTGGATACATATCTTCCATTTTATATTCCCGCGCTACTCTCCTGCAATGCATTTTTTGTGTATATGCTGATACAGTTTATACGTGGAATACCACGGGAGTTAGATGAGGCGGCATACATTGACGGATGTGGAAGTTTTAGAACATTTACGACTATTTTATTGCCATTAATGAAACCGGCACTTTTTTCAGCGGGATTATTCCAGTTCCTTTGGACATACAATGATTTCTTTAATTCATTGATTTATATCAATAGTGTAAGCAAGTATCCGATTTCGCTTGCATTGCGTACAGCAATTGATGCGGATGCAAATATTCAGTGGAGTCAGATTATGTCAATGTCGGTTGTTTCTGTGCTACCGTTGGTAATACTTTATTTTCTGGGGCAGAAATATTTTGTTCAGGGAATTGCAACAAGCGGATTGAAAGGTTAGAAAATATAGCCAGAAAGACGAGGTTGGTGAAAATGACAGTAGAAAATAGAGGAAGTATAAATAACACAGACAGAGAAGAATATTTTTATCAAAATCCAATTTTACATGCGGATTACAGTGATCCGGATGTGATAAGAGACGGCGATGATTTTTATATGGTAGCGTCCAGTTTTACATATTTACCGGGAGTTCCGTTGTTACATTCCAAAGATTTGGTACATTGGGAATTAATCAATTATTGTGTGGAACGGCTTCCTTTTTCTCGATATGATCAACCTGCCCATGGATGTGGATGTTGGGCGCCGTCTATCCGAAAACATGGAGAAATGTTTTATGTATTTATTCCGCTTCCGGATGAGGGGATTTTTATTGCCACTGCGAAAGATCCTTATGGGAAATGGAGTCTTCATTGTTTGAAAGAGTCCTATGGATGGATTGATCCCTGTCCATTTTGGGATGAGGATGGAAAAACGTATATGGTATTTGCATATGCAAAAAGTCGCTGTGGAATCAAACATCGGCTTAGCATTTGTGAAATATCATCTGATGTGACAAAAATTCTTACAGAGCCTGTGACGGTGTATGATGGAACATTGCGAAATCCAACGATTGAGGGACCAAAACTATATAAAAGAAATGGATATTATTATATTTTTGCTCCGGCAGGAGGTGTTCCTCAAGGGTGGCAAACAGTATTGAGGGCACAGCATATATATGGTCCATATGAGTCAAAAATCGTGATGCATCAGGGGAATACAAAGATAAACGGACCACATCAGGGGGGATATGTGGAGCTTGGAAATGAGAGCGGAGCCTTTATACATTTTCAAGACCGAGGTCCTTATGGAAGAATTATTCACTTGCAGCCACTTGATTGGAAGAATGATTGGCCGTTTATTGGGGTAGAACAAAATGGCGATGGAATTGGAGAACCTATTGAGGTTTGGAACTATTTGATCCAGAGTAAGAGTGGATTAGATTTTAAGATTCCGATGAATGATGAGTTCGATGGCACAAGCTTAGGGATTCAATGGCAATGGCAGGCAAATCCGCAAAAAGAATGGTATGACCTCGGAAAAAAGAAAAGTTGTCTGCGCTTATACAGCAGAAATAATCCTGTACGTGAGGAGAATCTTTTATGGTATGCCCCAAATGCATTGACACAGATTCCACAGAAAGCAGAATTTCAGGTGACGGTGAAAGTGGAACTGCATGCGGAAGCAGAGGGAGATCAGGCAGCTTTTGGAATATTGGGACATCAGTATACTTATCTTGCATTGTGTAGGAATGAAGAGAACAATGTACTTGTATTGAGGGAGGGGATGGTAACAGAGTCTGTTGGTGCAGGAGAAGCAAATGAGAAAATCCTGAAACAGATTCCGTGGAATTCCAATACGGTTTGGATTCGTATTACAATGTGGAAAAGCGCAATGTATGAATATGAATATTCAGAGAATGGAAAAGATTACTGCAAGATGGACGGTGAAGAACAATTTCAGGCAAGTCCTTGTACCTGGACCGGTATGAAGCTGGTCTTAGCAGTATGGAATATAAAAAATAGAACAAGTACAGGATGGGCGGATATTGATTTTATTCGTTTTGAATAAAAAGTTCAGTAGATGAAAGGGGAAGCAAAATGAGTGGAACTGACAGGAATGAAAATGCTTTTTCAGGAAATCAAACTTTATGGTATGAAAAACCGGCAGAGATATGGGAAGAGGGGCTTCCAATCGGTGCGGGACGTCTTGGAGCAATGATTTATGGAAATGCAGATCGTGAGGTCATGCAGTTAAATGAAGACAGCCTTTGGTATGGCGGTCCCATGGATCGAATTAATCCGGAAGCAGGGAAACATATGAAAGAAGTGCAGAAACTGATCTTAGAAGGGCATATTTCTGAAGCGGAAGAGATTTTGAGATATAGTTTTTGCGGAACACCGCATAGTATGCGTCCATACCAGCCGTTAGGATGGTTTCACATTGATATGAGAACAGAGGGAGTTCTTCCCTCCGATCGTTTTTGGGCAGATACATACAGTAAGATTGCAGAGTTTCCTCGAAAGACAGAAGCGGCGGTAGAAAATTATGAGAGATCTCTATCGCTGGAAAAGGCTCTCCATACGGTATATTTTATACAAAGTGGAATAGAGTATAAGCGAGAATCTTTTGCGTCTTATCCGGCGCAGATAATTGCAGTAAAACTGACATGTAGTAAAAAGGGAGCACTTTCATTTTCTTGCTTGCTTGAGCGAGGACGTTTTTTAGATTGGGCAGGGGCAGTTTCTTCCGATACGATCATGATCAAAGGTATTCAAGGAGACGGAGGTGTTCATTATTGCGGCGCAGCAAGTGTCGAAATTACTGGAGGAAGTGTTCGAACAGCAGGAGGATATATCTTAGTAGATCATGCGGATTCTGCGACGATTTATCTTACGGCAGCGACATCTTATTATCAAGGTGACAACTATGCAGAAAAAGCATTAGAATACTTAAAAAATGCAAAAGAAAAAGGATATCAGTATCTGAAAGCGGAACATATAAAAGATTATCAGAAACTTTATAACAGAGTCTCGTTAAAATTGGATGCAAGGAAAAATAATGAGACGACAGACATAAGACTTAAAAACATAAAAAAGGGAGAAAAAGACAATGGACTGGTAGAAATGTATTTTAACCTTGGACGTTATCTTTTAATCGCATCGAGCAGACCAGGAACACTTCCAGCAAATCTGCAGGGAATATGGAATGATAAAATGCAGCCGAAATGGGATTCGAAATATACAATTAATATTAATGCGCAGATGAACTATTGGTTAGCAGAGTCCTGCGGGCTTTCAGAATGTCATCTTCCACTATTTGATCTGATACGAAAGATGCAGAAAAGTGGGCATGAGGTGGCGGAGAAAATGTATGGATGCAGGGGATTTGCAGCACATCATAATACAGATATTTGGGGAGACTGTGCACCGCAGGATTCCTGGCCGTCCGCAACTTATTGGGTAATGGGCGGTGCATGGCTTTGCCTGCATATTTGGAAACATTATGAATATACGCTGGATCGGGAATGGCTTGCATCAGTATATGATCTCGTAAAAGAAGCAGTTGTGTTTTTTGAGGATTTTCTGATAGAAATGGACGGGGAAATGTTGATTTGTCCATCGGTATCTCCGGAAAATACATATTTAATGGAAGATTGGACAGAGGGACGCGTGACAGCAAGCTCTACAATGGATAATACGATTTTGCGGGAACTGCTTGGACGTTATCTGGATATGTCCGGGATTTTGGAAATTGAAGATGAAGTGACAGAAAAGGCGAGAGAAATTTTGTCAAAATTGCGGGAAATCCGGATTGGAAAACATGGTCAGATCATGGAGTGGCGTGAGGATTATGATGAAATCGAACCGGGACATCGTCATATTTCACAGCTTTATGGTCTGTATCCGGGAAATGAGATATCAGTAGAAAAGACCCCCGAACTGGCTAAGGCAGCAGAAGTAACACTTTCACGGAGATTAAAAAATGGAGGTGGGCATACCGGATGGAGTTGTGCATGGATCATAGCCTATTATGCAAGGCTGCATAAGGGAAACGAGGCTTTGGAATATTTGAAACATCTATTGTGTCATTCTACATGCATCAGTCTTCTTGATACACACCCATTAAATCCAACAGGTATGATTTTCCAGATTGATGGTAATCTTGGAGCGACTGCGGCGATTGCAGAAATGCTTGTACAGTCGGAAGATGAGAAAATTTATTTACTTCCGGCTCTTCCGGATGAGTGGGAAGAGGGCGAAGTGGAGGGGCTTTGTCTTACGGAACAGATCACGTTGTCTATGGCTTGGAAAAAGAAAAAGCCGGAAAAAATCCGGCTTCTTGCAAAAAAGGATGTTGTAAAGCAGCTTATTTATGAAGAAAAGAGTATAGAGGTAAAACTGAGCGCTGGCGAAACAATAAATGTAGAGTTATAAATTAGTTTGTTTCCAAGGCAGAATGTGGGATGTGGAACGAAATAACTGTTCCCATCCCATTTTTGCTTGAAATATGGAGTGCGCTGTCCGAACCGTATTTGAGCATAAGACGTCTGTTGATATTTGGCAAACCGATATTTTTGCTATTTTCATCGTGAATTCTTTTTCTCAAGAGAGCAGTTTCTTCTTTTGTCATTCCAATTCCATTGTCTACGACGACAAAGTGAACAGTTTCGTTTCTTAAATACGCACGGACCTTGATGAAACCCGTAGAATTTAACGGAGCAACCCCATGGCTGATACTATTTTCAACGAGTGGCTGAAGCATGAGTCTTGGGACATAAAGATTTTGAAGTTCTTCGTCGATTTCATAGTAAACGATAAATTCATCACCCAATCGTTGATGCTGGATATCTACATATTTTTTCAGATAGTCAATTTCCATATTTAGGGTCACAACGGTTAAAGGATCCATCAATGAATATTTCAGAATATCAGATAAATTCTGGAGCATCATGTGCATGGTACCGGAAAGTCCTTGGATTTGCAGCGCTTCAAAGTCTATCGCTTGAAGTGTATTAAACAAAAAATGAGGATTGATCTGATATTGCAGTGCACTCATTTCAGCAAGTTCCTGTTTGTACTGTTTTTCATGAAGCTGTAGTTTGAGGTAACTGGAATTTAAAAATACAGTGATCACGTTATTTAAAATGACATCATATTCATCATGGATCGTCTGTTGAGGTTCAGATACAGCAAGAACTCCATTTTCAGCCTGACTGAATGTATCAATAATATGAGAAATCTGTTGGAAGTTCCGCCGTGTAACCACATAAGCAAGAGCCATTGAAATTCCACAGTTTGATAAAACAACACCAAGAAGCATCAAAAAGGCGGGCATGTAATCGGTAAATATACTCTTTGTTGGGAGAAGCGACAGCAATGTGATTTCATAATCCGGATTGTACAATGTTTGTGCAATATAAGGGTGGCTGTTTAATGTAATCTGCTGAGGTTCTGAGTCGTTTGTCTTACCGACAAAGGATTGGAAAGACTGCGGTGTGGAAAGCAGAGCCTGGGAATCATTTGTACTGCATAATACTTGTCCATTTTTGTCAAGGAGCATAATTGTATTGTTATTTACTTTGGATGTTTCGAGAGTAGCTGTTAATTTCTCAATATTGAGATTAATTATGATAACACCGGAAGTATTTGACATTGCGCGATATAATGTCAGGTATTGGATAGGCTCGTCAAAAGAATATTTCTGAAATTCTCTTGGTTCAATGAGAATTTCCTGATAGTCCTGTGAGGTATAATAATCAAACCATTCGGTATCTTTTGCAGTATTTAATGTGAGTAATCCATCTGTCGAAGATAAAAATGAGTCATATCCGTCCAGATAAAGATAAATAGAGTCAACATAATCTTCTTCTACATTTGCAGATGCATTTAGCAAACTTTGCAGTGTGTTGAGAAATACAATATCTGTGTAGGACAGTGTTTCTTCAGAAAGTAATTTTCGCAGGGAAAGAATCAGGCTTGGGTTATACGTCAGCAGATCATATTGATATGCGGATGCACTCATGATGCTGTTCATATTTTCATTTAAAAGTTCCAATGAGTTTGCAGTTTTACGAACCGAAGATTTTGTATTTTCAGCATACATATAAATTCCTGCAATAATAGACATTGCAAGAATCGGGATCAGCATGATTGTAAAAAATTGTTTCCATCTTGTAAAGAAAAAACGGCGCATCATAAGCTATCGTTCCTTTCATTTTGGTTACGAAATTCTTTTGGAGAAACAGAGTAAAATTGTTTAAAGGCTCTTGAAAAATTTTTAGGATTATCGTATCCGACCTGATAAGCAATTTCATATGTCTTGTAAGAAATATCACATAAAAGTTCGGCAGCTTTTTTCATTCGAATTTGTGTAAGCAGTTCAGAAAATCCTATTTCCGATTTTTCACGGAAGATTCGAGAAAGATAGTTGGGACTTAGATTGACCCGGGTAGCTGCTTCCGTAAGTGTGGCATTTTGGTAATTTTCTTCAAGATAATGCACAACCTCCAGAATGATTTTTCGGTAATAGGAAGAATTAACTTCTGCATTGGGAAGAATGTGATATTTTTTATCCAATTTCTGATGAATTTTTTGAAGACAGGTGTACAATTCTTCGTGTTTGATCGGTTTCAGCAGATAGTCGGCAGCATGTTCGCGGATTGCCGCCTGCATATATTGAAAATCAGAATATCCAGTCAGATAAACAACGAGAGAATCCATATGTTTCTCATTGATCTGCTGATTTAATTCGATGCCGTTCATAGTTGGCATACATATATCGGTAAGGACAACGTCTATCTTATGATGCGCTAAAAAATCAAGGGCCTGCTGTCCGTTTGAAAAGATCCCTTTTACTTCATATCCATATTCGTTCCACGGAAAAAGCGTCTGTAATCCCTGGCGTATTTTTAACTCGTCATCTACGATGATCAAAGAATATTTCAGAGTATTTTCTTCTGTCATATTTATCCCCCACTTTGATAGCGTCAGTGTATAAAGGATTGTTTTCTCCTTTGTACACTGACGCTAACTATGATTTTTTATAAAATAATTTTATCATAGGTAAGATATATTTGCATTAAAATATGTTTTATTTTGCAGATGCAAGTTGAATTGTTATGGATTTATGAGCAAAATTTCAAGAAAATAGAAATAGCCTGCAAATGTATGCTATGATAACAGTTAACAGCAGAGTGTTTTGATTTTAAAGTGGCGCCGCCGACCCGGCGACGGACATTTCCGGGGAGCGATCAAGATGACATTGAGAAAAAAACTGATTCTTTCATTTATACTGCTCGTGCTGATATTGGGATCTGTAATCGGATATTTTTCCTATCAGGATGCAAAAGAATTGGTGCTGCAGAGCAAAGAGAAAGAAATGGCAGATACGATCAACCGAATTGATATTTCACTGAACAATTGGGTGGATCAGGTGACGACGCTGGCGGAGAATATCAAAGAGAATCCGATGGTGACAGAATTGATGGAGGAAGAAGCGGGAAATCTGACGGCAGAGGGGGAGTTTATACCTTATCTGGATGCATGGATCGACAATATGGCGCAGATGGTCGGCGTTTGTTCGGATATTTTACTGGTGGATGCAGAGGGGCAGATTCGATATTGCTATTCCGAAAGAATGTCCGGACAGGAAGCAGACCGATCGGGCGGACAGGAAACCGGGATGCCGGAGGTGATCGACGATGAGAGGTTGAAGCAGTGTGCCGCTTTGGCGGAGGAACAGCCGGAGTCGGGAAGCTGGCTCGGAATCGGAGATCCGATCTGTCAGTCGCCGGGCGATCCGGTTGTGAGTCTTGTGGTTTCACTCGACGCGGAAAATTCTGAAAAAACAGAGGATTATCTTGTGATCGAACTGCACCCGGGACAATTTAGTGCTCTGATGCTCAATAATCAGAGTATGTTTCAGAATCAGTATACATTTCTTATGGATGAGAAAGATGAGATCATCAGTTCCAACCGGAATATGACTTATGAATGGATGGATGAAGTAAAAGAAATGAGAGATTCGGGAACGAGACGATATGAGTTCGAATGGAACGGGGAAACATATTTTGCATGCAGGCAGTATAATGGACTGACCGGATGGGAGACCTATTCCGTCGTTTCGGAAAAAGATTTTTTTCCACAGGCGGCTCTTTTGCAGAGAAAGATCCTGTTTGTTGTGATCTGTGCCATGCTGGCGGCAGTGATAGGGGTATCGATCCTTTCCTATACGTTTACCCGACCGGTACGGATGCTGGCAGACGGGATGAGGAAAGTGGAGACCGGAGACTTTGAAGTTCAGATCAAAACAGAGAAAAAGGATGAGATGGGACAGCTGATCCGGACATTTAATTATATGGTGAGGGAAATCCACAAACTGGTCCATGTAGTATATCAGCAGAAACTTGCACAGAAAAATGCAGAACTGACGGCGCTTCAGGCGCAGATCAATCCTCATTTTTTATACAATACGTTGGATTCGATCAATTGGATGCTGATTGAAAAAAATGAGATGGAAATCAGTGATGTGGTTGTATCGCTGGGGGATATCCTGAAATATTCCCTGCACGGAGATGCGGATCTTGTGACATTGGAGGAAGAACTTCATTATATCCAAAGCTATTTGCGTATCCAGAAGAACCGGTTGGAAGAGCGTCTCTCGGTACGGATGAAGATTGAAGAAGACGTGATGTCGTGTCAGGTTCCGAAGTTAATCCTGCAGCCGATCGTGGAAAATGCGATCCGGCATGGCATTGAGCAGATGAAAGAGGGCGGTCAGATCTGTATTTCGGCAGCTCTGGAGTCAGCAGATTTGGAAAATGAAGAAGATGCGGTCAAGTCCGCAGAAAATGAAAAATATCTGTTTATTCGGGTGTGCGACAACGGACCGGGGATGACAGAAGAGGAACTAAAACGATGCAGAGAACAGATTTATCATACAAACAGCAGTGATCAAAACATGCAGGGAGCCGTTCTGAGTGAAGAAGCGTCAGGAGATGCTTTAAAAAGGAAACGGATCGGGATGCGCAACGTATACCGACGGATTCAGTTGTTGTTTGGAGAGCGCTTCGGACTTGAAATCGAGAGCGAAAAAGGGCGCGGAACGATCGTGACGATGCGGCTTCCGGGTGGAGGAGAATCTGAGCATATAAGTGAAAGGAAAGGAGCTGCGGAGGATGAAGATCTTGATCATAGACGATGAACCGAAAATCCGGAACGGATTATCAAATCTCCTTACCAGACGAGAGGGCTGGGAGGTTGCGGGCGCTTACGAAAATGCGGCGGATGCGCTGAAATATCTCGCGGTGAATCAGGTGGATGTGATGATCACGGATATCAAAATGCCGGAGATCAGCGGGCTGGAACTGATCGCGCGTATCCGGGAACGGGATAAAAAGACTGCGATCATCATTTTGAGCGGGTACAGTAACTTTCAGTTTGCACAGCGGGCGATCGAACTTGGGGTCAGCCGTTATCTGACAAAACCGACAAATCCGAGGGAACTGATATGCGTTCTGGAAGAGACGGAAAAAAAGCTGGGCGGAAAACAAGAAAAAGAGGAAGATTCCGGAAAGATCCCAAATCTGTTTGTACAAAAGGCGGCAGACTACATAAAGCTGAATTATTCCGAAAAAATTTCAATCAAAGAAATAGCGGATCAGCTTTACCTCTCCCCGAATTATCTGAGCGAGCTGTTTAAAAAACATACGGGAAAGACCATTTCCGAATATCTGACGGAATACCGTCTGGAAAAGGCATGTCAGCTTCTGGATCATGCCGAATATCGCGTGGGGGATGTATCCGGAATGGTCGGAATCCATGACGGGAGATATTTCAGTAATATGTTTAAGAAAAAATACGGGATGACGCCGACGGAATATCGCAACCGTTGATTTGTAAAAATAGGGGGGAGTGTCAGTGTACAAAGAGGCGTATTTCACCTTATACACTGACAATATGGACAAAATATACAAAAGAATAAACGGAAATATCGAAAAACAGAAAATATTACACAAAAGCATAGGATTTACACATTGAAAAAATGTCATACTTTATTAAAATGAAAAATAGATGGGAACTGTTTTATGAATGCAATGCAGGAAAACGGTGCAGAAAAAAGATGCAGGAAAGCGGTTCCGTAAGGTCGTTATGAAAAAAGTGAAGAGAGAAGGAGGTTAAAGTATGGCAGTTTTTCAAAAGCAGACAGGGGACATTGTGGAATTGACCCCACAGGGAATGGAAGAGATCCAAAAGCATAAAAATAATTATGCAGATTCCACGAAACCGCTGAGCGGAAAAGAGAGAACATGGAGCGCCTGGGATATGGGAAATCTCTGGATCGGCATGATCGTGTCGATCGCAGTCTATCAGGTCGCCAGTGGTCTGATCGTGTCGGGAATGTCCTGGGCACAGGCATTGTTTACGATCGTTCTTGGACACACGCTTGTTATGATCTTCGCAGTGATACTCGGACATTTCGGTACGAAATATGGTCTGACGTATCCAATGCTCAGCAAAATGGTATTCGGAGCGAAAGGAACGGTAGTTCCGTCGATCGTGCGAGGCGTACTCGGATGTTTCTGGTTCGGTGTGCAGGCGTGGATCGGAGGACAGGCTGTCAACGCGATCATCACCGCATTGATCCCGGCATGGGGAAGTCTTGGGTTTAAAGGTTTATTTATTTCCTTTATTATTTTCTGGCTGATGAATGTGTATATTGCGGGATCCGGTTCCAGCGCGGTACAGAAACTGGAAAAATATGCGGCTCCGGTACTGATCGTCTTAAGCTTTATCGTTATCGTATGGGGAATCAGCACAGCGGACTGGAGTATCGGTAAACTGCTTTCCGAGCCGTCGCTTCAGGGAGATCCTACGAAGAATTTCTGGACATTGTTCTTCCCGGCGTTGTCGTCTATGATCGCATTTGACGGCGGAATTGCATTGTCTATGGCAGATTTTACGAGGAACTGTAAGACACAGAAAGCACAGTTTGCAGGACAGCTTGCGGGAGCGCCGATCATGACAGCGTTCATTTCATTTGTAGGAATCTGCGGAACAGCGGGTGCGGCGCTTGCATTCCATGAGGCGATCTGGGAGCCGGCGGTTCTGGTCAGCAAATTTGAAAATCCGATCATTGTTGTGATCTTTTCATTATTTATCATTATGGCAGTGCTGACAACGAATGTTGCCGCCAACCTTGTACCGCCGACCAATGTGATCGCGACATTGTTCCACAAAAAGGTTTCGTATAAACAGGCGGCTCTGATCGCAGCGATCCTTGCTTTATTTGCACAGCCGTGGAATGCACTGGCAAGCGCATATGAATTGATATATAATGTATGTGGAATGCTTGGCGCTCTGCTGGGACCGATTTCCGGATTGTATCTTGTATCTTATCTGTTTGAGCATAAGACAGAAATCGATCTCGTAGATCTGTTCCGTGAAGACGGAGGAAAATATAATTACAAAGGCGGATTTAATATTCCGATCATTGTGATCTTCCTTGCGTCTATGATCATTATTTTCGCTGCAAAATATATTGCACCGATCAAATTTATCTTTGATAATGCGTATGTGATCGGAAGTATCGGCGCAGGACTTGTATATTTTATTTATATCAAGATCGCGCGAAAATAAGAGTGAGTGAACGAAGTATACCCTCAGAGGACTTGCTGATCCTCTGGGGGTAGCGTCGGTGTACAAGGCGTATTTTCTCTTGCACACTGACGCTAATGTAGCTGAAAAGTGTAACAATATTTTGCACAAAATGCACGGGGAAAAGGAGGTTCTGTAATGAAAACTATCGTGAAGAATGGAAAGATCGTATCGCCATCGGAGACGTATGAGGCGGATCTCTGTATCGAAAATGGTGTGATCAGTTGTATCGGAACAAATCTGGAGCAGAAATTTGCATCCGATGAGGTGCAGGTGATTGATGCGGCAGGAAAGTATGTGCTGCCGGGCGGAGTGGACGTGCATACGCATATGGATTTGGATGTCGGATTTTCGAGAGCGGTGGATGATTTTTATGATGGAACGGTGGCGGCAGCCTGCGGCGGTACGACGTCGATCGTCGATCATATGGCGTTCGGACCGGCCGGATGCAATCTGCATCATCAGTTGAACGAATACCACAGACTGGCAGACGATAAGGCTGTGATCGACTATGGATTTCACGGAACAGTCCAGCATGTGAACGACGAGATATTGGACGAACTGGAATCGATGGTAGAAGACGGTGTGCCGAGTGTAAAAGTCTATCTGACTTATGGATTTAAGATCAATGACGACGGTGTGTTGGAAGTATTGAAGCGGATGAAAGAACTGAATGGGATCACGGCATTTCACTGTGAAAATCATGATGTGGTGGAACATTTGAAGAAAGTATATTCGGAAAGCGGAAAGACTGCGCCGATCTATCATGCGAAGAGCAGACCGAATATTGCGGAGGCGGAGGCAGTCAGGCGCGTGCTGTATCTTGCAAAACTGGCAGGAGACGCTCCGGTCTATATCGTGCATCTGTCTTGTAAGGAAAGTCTGGAAGCGGTGGAAGAAGCGAGAAAAGCCAGACAGAAAAATATTTTCGTGGAGACGTGCACGCAGTATCTGACCATGACGGAAGAGAAATATAAAGACGAGGACGGATTGAAATATATTATGTCGCCGCCGCTTCGGACAGACGCAGACAGGGAAGCGCTCTGGAAAGGTCTGGAGAACGGAGAGATCCAGATCGTTGCGACGGATCATTGCCCGTTTAATTACGGGATTGAAAAACAGATGGGAAAAGATGACTTTACGAAGTGCCCGAACGGAGCTCCGGGAGTGGAGGAGCGTATGATCCTTTTGTTCTCCGAGGGCGTGATGAAGAACCGGATCAGTTTAAATCGATTTGTAGAAGTAGCCTGCACCAATCCGGCGAAAGTATATGGTCTGTATCCGAAGAAAGGGATCCTGGAACCGGGAGCGGACGCCGATCTGATCATTCTGGATCCGGAAAGAGAACAGACGCTGACACATGCCAATATGCATGGAGCGGTTGACTACACGGCATACGAGGGCGTACCGGTTAAGGGATATATCGATCTTGTAATGCAGCGCGGAAATGTGATCGCAAAAGAGAACCGGTTCACAGGAGCGCGCGGCGCCGGTGAGTTTATCCATCGGAAGACGCGGGATCTGAAAGACGAGTCTTCTTGCCTCAGATAAAAAAGTATAGAATCTTAAGGAATACGGAATATAAAGGAGCAGGGAATGAAAAAAAGCGGGAGAAAGGAAGAGACGATCCACAGTCGGCTCCGAAGTTGCCGGGCACATAAAAATTTCATCCGATGGGTCGTGTTGGGTGTGTTTTTGTTGTGCGCTGTCTGTATCGTCTATCCTTTCTCCCCCCGAAATGAGCAGCCGGCAGGTTCTGTAAAGATGGTTGTGCTTCTTCCCGGAGAGATCGACGATCAGAGTTGGAATACCGGAAATTACAAAGGGATCATGGAGTGCCGGAAAGCATTGGATGTGGAACTTCGTTACGAGAAAAATGTATCCGAGGCGGATTCGGAAGCGATGCTCCGGTGGTATGCCGACAAGGGATATCAGTTCATCCTGGCTGCGGGAACGCAGTTTGAAGAACCGGTTTCCGCGGTGGCAGACGAGTATCCCGAAGTTGATTTTTGTATCATCAACGGACGGGAAAGCAGTGGGATGAATGTGTGTGGCGTATATCCGAAAGAAGATGAGGCAAGCCATCTTGCGGCGGTCATAGCGGGCAATCTGACCAAGAGCGGTACATTCGGGATCATAGCCGGATATCCGAGCGAACCGATGGAAGAACTTCTGGATCAGTATGAAAAAGATGTGCGTTCGATCACAAAGCAGCGTGGTTTTCAAAAACCGGAGGTATTCCGGGCTTATGCGAACAGTTGGGAAGATGTGCAGATGGGAAAAGACATTGCGGATCAGATGATCGCGAAAGGAGCCGATCTCCTGTTTATTTATGCAAATAAAGTGGGGCTTGGCTGTATTGAGTCGGCGAAAGAGAATGGTGCGAAAGTGATCGGATTTTCGGAAAATCAGAACCAGATTGATTCGGATACGGTTGTGGCATCTGTTGAATTTGATTTCGGGGCAATTTACAAATGGACGATCTCTCAATATCTGGCAGGTGATCTGAAAGGGAATAAAACTTATGGCATCGGGATAAAAGAACATATTTTTAAACCGGTATATTCCGATGCAGTGCCGGAGGAGATCCGGAAAAAGATTGAGGAAGAGATGAGAGTCTGATAAAATGAAAAGAAAAAGGAGGGTTACTTATGAAGAAACAGACAATCGCAGCCGCATTGGCAGCGGCGCTTGTAGGAAGTGCATTTTTGGGAACAGGAATGCAGACTGAGGCAGCACAGTGGGTGCAGGATGGAACAGGCTGGTGGTATCAGGAGGACAATGGATCTTACCCGGCAGGAACATGGAGCTATATCAATGACGCCTGGTATTATTTTGATGGATCAGGTTATATGCTGACCGGCTGGCAGTGGATCGGTGGAACGTGGTATTATCTGCATTCAAACGGAACGATGGCGGCAAATCAGTGGGTAGGCAACTATTACCTGACGGATTCCGGTGCGATGGCGGTCAATCAGTGGATTGGCAATTATTATGTAGGCAGTGACGGTGCGTGGATACCGGGATATGGTTCGCAGTGGATACAGGATAGCAATGGCTGGTGGTATCGTCACAGCGACGGCGGATATGTAACGAACGGATGGGAAAATATCGGTGGTACCTGGTATTACTTCGACGGAGCAGGCTACATGATGACTGGCTGGCAGTGGATCAACAATTCCTGGTACTATCTGCATCCGAATGGATCAATGGCAGCGAATCAGTGGATTGGAGATTATTATCTGACAGCGAATGGATCGATGGCAGTAAGCCAGTGGATCGGCGGCTATTATGTAGGCGCAGACGGATGCTGGGTAAGACGGACATTTGGGGAACTGTTTGGCGGACAGTCAAAAGATTTTGTATTTAGCAGCGGTGCCGGGGGATGGGGAACCGAAATGACCGTATATGCGGATGGAACATTTACAGGAGTGTACAGTGATTCCGATATGGGAGATACCGGATATGGTTATCCGAACGGAACACGGTATTATTCAGAATTCAGCGGAAGATTTGTAAATCTGGAAAAAGTAAACTCGAATACCTATTTGGCATATCTGGAAAGTTATGAATGCACGCATGAAAAGGGTGATGTCTGGTATGAAAACGGAATCCGTTATATCGCGGCAGACCCATATGGAATCGAAGGTGGACATCCGTTTTATTTCTATCTTCCGGGAAGTAACATTGACAGTTTGCCGGAAGGATATAGATGGTGGTTATTAGGACCTGGTTATAACAATTATGAAACACTTCCGGTATTCGGAATCTATAATTTGAACATGGAACTTGGATTTTACGGAGTATAAGGATATCGTCAAATCAGCAGGATGATACGGGGCTGAGTTTCCAGTCATAATACATCCCTCTCTATGCATACGATACATGTAGAAATCGTACAAGCATAGGGAGGGGTGTTTTTTGGTAGAAAAGAAAGAGGGGCAATTGCCGGAAGAAAGGAAACGTGTTACGGAGAAATGCAGAAGTATCGTAGAGACAAACCGGGAGACGGGGCTTACGGAAACCGAGGCAGCAAAAAGGCTTGCCGCCGACGGAGCAAATGAACTGGAGCAGGAAAAAAAGAAAAGTCCGGGCGCGGCATTTTTGGAGCAATTGAACGATCCACTGATCTGTGTTCTGCTGGTCGCGGCGTTCGTGTCTTTTTTACTGCATGAGATCAGTGATGCAGTGATCATCGGAGTGGTAGTTCTTGTCAACGCTGTTGTCGGTGTGATTCAGGAGGGAAAGGCGCAGAAAGCATTGGAGTCTTTGAAAAAGCTGACAAGTCCCCGTGCGGTTGTGCGCCGTGACAGTGTGGTGAGGGAGATTGCTGCCGCGGAACTGGTGGTCGGGGACGTCGTGATCCTTGAAACAGGTTCACAGGTTCCGGCAGATCTGCGTCTTGTTCAGGCATGGAATTTAAAGATCGAGGAGTCTGCGCTGACAGGAGAATCGGTTCCGGTAGAAAAGACTTCTGAAAAACCCGAGGTGGAAAAGACGGCGGTCGGTGAGCGGAAGAACGAGGCGTTTATGTCCACGCTTGTGACGGCGGGACGCGGAGAGGGAATTGTCACGGCGACGGGAATGCAGTCGGAAATCGGAAAAGTTGCGTCGATGATCCGGGCAGTTCCAAGAGAGTATACGCCGCTTCAGAAAAAACTTGCCGAACTGGGGAAACTGCTCAGTGTCGTTTCCATCTTGCTTTGTGTGCTGTTGTTCGGGATTGCGGTCCTGCAAAAGCGGAATGTAATTGAAATGTTGATCACAGCGATTTCGCTGGCAGTCGCAGCGGTTCCGGAGGGGCTTCCGGCAGTTGTGACGATCGTTCTTGCGATGAGTGTGTCGCGCATGGTGCGGGTCAATGCGATCGTGCGGAAACTTCCATCGGTGGAAACATTAGGCGCGGTCAATGTGGTCTGTTCGGATAAGACGGGAACTTTGACACAGAATAAAATGACCGTGACAGCTTGCTATGTCAATGACCGGCATATACCGGTTTCGATGCATAACATCCGGCAGCAGGCGGAGATTCCGGAAATGTTTCTCCGGGGGCTTGCGCTTTGTCAGGATGCGGAGGTGACAGGGGAAGAAGCGGTTGGAGACCCGACGGAACTGGCGCTTCTTCAGATGGCGGAAACATGCGGAATCCGGAAGAAACAGTCCGAACAGCAATATCCCCGTATCGGAGAGCGGTCTTTCGACTCTGTGCGGAAGATGATGACGACTGTGCATCGCGGAGACGGCAGGGATTTTGCGTATACGAAAGGCGCGCCGGACGTCGTACTTGGGCGATGTACAAAAATCCGGATAAACGGAAGTATTTTGCCGCTCGGGGAAGCGAAGAGACGGAAGATACAAAACGTGTTGGAGGAAATGTCTTCTCAGGCGCTTCGCGTACTTGCCCTCGCAATGAAAACGGACGGCACGAAAGAGGAGCTTTTACAAGAAGAAGATCTTATTTTTCTCGGACTTGTCGGGATGAAAGATCCGATCCGTCCGGAAGCAAAGGATGCGGTCGCGAAATTTAAAAAAGCATCGGTGCAGACGGTGATGATCACCGGCGATCACGCAAAGACAGCTCTTGCGATCGCACAGGAACTGGGGATCGCAAGAAAAGCAAAAGAGTGTATGACAGGGGAAGAACTGGAAAATCTGACGGATATTGAACTTGGGAATCGTTTAAAGGAAGTCCGCGTATTTGCAAGAGTGTCGCCGGAACATAAAGTCCGGATCGTGCGCGTGCTGAAAAAACTGGGGAACGTTGTGGCGATGACAGGAGACGGCGTCAATGACGCTCCGTCGCTTCGGATGGCAGACATCGGGATCGCGATGGGAAAGGGCGGGACTGACGTGGCAAAACAGGCGTCCGATATGATCCTGGCGGACGATCATTTTGCCACGATCGAAAAAGCGATCGAGGAGGGGCGGAGCATTTACCGGAATATCAAAAAGACGGTATTGTTTCTGTTGTCCTCCAATTTCGGGGAGATCATCACAATGTTTACGGCAGTTCTGTTTGGGATTGCCTCTCCTTTGAAAGCCAGCCATATTTTGTGGATCAATCTGATCACCGATTCGCTTCCGGCTCTGGCGCTTGGAATGGACCATAACGATAAAGAACAGTTGATGAAAATGCCGCCGCGCGGAGCGAAAGAGGGACTGTTCGCCAACGGCGGACTTGCCTGTACGATTTTTTACGGCGTGCTGATCGGAGGGATCAGTCTGGCGGCATTTTTAAAACTTCCATGGGAAATGCTCCATCAAAACAATCTGCCGTTCGATCCGGCACACATTATGGAGGTATTTTCGGACGGAGCGGTGCTGGCAAGGGCGCAGACATACGCATTTACCGTACTCGGGATGTCTCAGTTGTTCCATGCGTCGGGGATGCGGGATGTACGGACGTCGGTATTTTCAAGAAAACGGAAGTTTAATCCGGTGCTGGTAGGAGCTTTCGCAGTCGGATTTGTGCTGCAGCTTGCAGTGACGGAAGTGCCGTATCTTGTGACTATGTTCGGAACAGCTCCTCTTGCTGCTTCTGAATGGATATCGCTTCTTTTCCTTGCTGCTTTCCCGATCCTGACACATGAGATGTTTGTCATATTGTTCCGGGCGGATGATCAGGCAGAGACGGCGAAGCTTCCGGAGAGAAAACTTGCCAGACATTCCCGAAGTGTCGTATAATAGAACAACAGCGTCAGTGTACAAGGGGAAACTGTTTTCTCATTGTACACGAACGATAAGTATTGACATTGGAAGGAGAAGCTATGCAGTTACGTTTTGAAATACCGGATTCGTTCTGGAGCCTGTTCCGCTCGGTCAACCGGGAAGTCTATATAGAAGCGCTGCTTTGTATCAATGAAGAATATCAGTACAGTAATTATTTTCTGACAAGGGAAATCTGTATCCAGGCGCTTAGCGACTTATATGTGAAACAGCAGATCGAACTTCGCAGAGAAGAAGATGAGACCGAAATCGATCTTCTGGAGACACCGGCTTCCCGTATTTTGAACTGGCTGTTAAGGACGGGGTGGCTGAAAAAGGTCGAAGATTACAATACATTGGTGACCAATATCGTGATCCCGGACTATGCGGCGGTGATGATCGACGCATTTGAACGCCTCACATCGGAAGATATGGAAGAGACGGAAATTTATATTCAAAATGTATATGCAACGTTATTTTCTTTCCGGCATGATACAAGAGTCAATTTGAATATGCTACGGACGGCTCTTGTCAACACGCGGCGGCTGAATAAAGCGCTTCAGGATATGCTTCATAATATGGACAAATTTTTCGCACGGCTCTTGGAGCAGAAAACATACGGGGAACTTTTGCAGGAACATCTGGAGGGGTATGTGGAAACGATCGTGCGGAAGAAATATCATATTTTAAAGACTTCCGATAATTTTTATCTTTACAAGACCGATATAAAGAGGGTGCTTCAGGAAATGCGGGAAGATGAGGCATGGATCGAAAATGTGCGGGCGCAGTCCAAAGCGATGGGGGATACGGGAGAGGACGTATTGGAACTTCTGGATCTGATCGAGAGGGGATTTGATGATATTGAGCACCGTATTTCCAACATGGACAAAGAACATACGAAATACGTCCGCGCCACGGTGAGCCGTCTGAATTATCTGCTCAGCGCCGAGACCGATACAAAGGGACTGGTTGTGCAGCTTTTAAACCGGATCGCGGAGGATCTCGAGACAAGGATAAGGAAAACCGGGGAAAAGATGAATCTCTCACAGTTGGAAATATTATCGGAGAGATCACTTTACAAACGGAGAAAGGCGAGAAAAGATTTCATCAGCCGGATGGCAGTGGAAGAAGCGGCGGAAGATCTGGATCGGGAAGACGTGCTTCGGCTGAACCGGATCCAAGTGCGGTACAGCCGACAGCAGATCGAAGAATTTATCCGGTCGCATATGGTGGATGATGTGATGGATGTCAGCACACTGCCGTTGGAGGATGATGAGACATTTGAAAAGCTGATACTGGCTTATGATTACAGTACGCGCCGCAGCAGTAAATACCGGATCGCAGAGGAAGACGCTTTGATGATCGAGAACGGAAGTTATCGTTATCCGGCATTGAAATTCGTCCGGCGCGGCGTATAGGCAGTGACTGTGGCGTGCAGATAGCGATAAAACATTGCTTGCTATTTATTTTTGTAAGGAAAGACAGTGACAGAGGAGCATAACAGAAGAGCATAATAGAGGAGTACATATGATTGACTATTTTGAGCAGTTGATACCGGAAGAACAGGAGGGGATCACCGAGGTGATCCAGACATTATTTCGTCAGACCTTTCTTTTGGAACGGAAATTTGACCGCCGTCTGGGGAGGATGCAGTATACGCATGAATATCGTGTATGCAGTAAACATTTTGAATTTTTGAAATTATATTTTGCGGCGGCGGGGATTACATTGAATGAAAATGTCCAAATGGGTCTGATCTATATTCAGGGAGAAACGCTTTGGGGAGAGAAACTGCCGCGGCTTGCGACGATTTATCTGCTGATCCTGAAACTGATCTATGATGAGCAGATGGCTTCCGTTTCTTCGAGCAACCATATCGTGACGACGCTCGGGGCGATCAACGGAAGAGCCGGGGAATTCGGCGTGCTTCGGACATTGCCGTCTCCGACGGAGATCCGGCGGACGGTGGCGCTTTTGAAGCGGTATCAGGTGATCGAGCCGTTGGATGTGTTGGAGGAATTGAACGAATCCACAAGACTTGTCATTTATCCGAGTATTCATGCGGTGCTGTCGGGAGACGATATCCGGGCGCTGCTTCAGACATTCGGCGAGGCAGATGAGAGACAGGAACGTCTGGAAACGGAAGACGATATGAAAGAAATAACGGGAGGAACGACGATTGGAGAAGACACAGGCGTTTCAGGCGCTCTCTAAGATCTGCCTGAACAACTGGCATTATATAGACAAAAAAGTATTGACGCTGAATGAGGGGATCAATTTCTTTACCGGACATTCGGGAAGCGGAAAATCGACGGTGCTGGACGCACTGCAGATCGTACTTTATGCGGATACGGACGGACGACGGTTTTTCAACAAAGCGGCCGCCGATGATTCCGACCGTTCGCTGATCGAGTATCTGCGCGGTATGGTCAATATCAGCGAAAATAATGAATCCCAGTATCTGCGGAATCAGAACTTTTCCAGTACGATCGTGTTGGAACTGGAACGGACGGATACGCGGGAAAAACAGTGCGTCGGCGTTGTGTTCGATGTGGAGACTGCGACAAATGAGATCAGCCGTCTCTTTTTCTGGCACACGGGCGGTCTGCTTGAAAACCAGTATCGCGCGGACAGGCGGTGCCTGACGACGGTGGAAGTGCGGGAATATCTGCAGAGGACGTTTGCGGCGGATCAATTTTATTACGGACCGAGCAATGAAAGATTCAGGCGGCAGCTTTACGACATTTATCTGGGGGGACTGGACGGAGAGAAATTCCCTCGTCTGTTCAAACGTGCGATCCCGTTTAAGATGAACATCCGGCTGGAAGACTTTGTGAAAGAATACATTTGCATGGAGCAGGATATCCATATCGAAGATCTGCAGGAAAGTGTGATGCAGTATGGGCGGATGCGCAGCAAGATCGAGGATACGCTGGAAGAGATCCAGAAGCTGACCGAGATCGGGGAAGTCTATCAGACGTTTGATGAAAAACAGCAGAAAGCGGTAAGCTGCGCGTATCAGATCGCCCGTCTTGAAATGCTGTATCTGGAGCAGAAGATACAGGAATACCATGACCGCGTAAATGGGCGGAAAGAGGAGATCGGGCAGCAGAAGATACGGCAGGCAAAACTGGAGGAAGAGCAGGGGCATCTTCAGAAAGATTATGAAGACGTGCTCGTCCGGATCGCGAACAGCGGGTATTCCGGTCTGGAAAAAGAACTGGAAACGCTGAACGAGACATTGGAGCGCCTGGCAGGAAGCAAGGCACGCTGGCAGCAGACGTCGGAACGGCTGAAAGAGTGGAAAGATCAGGATGTGACGCCGAACCAGACGATCTGGGACATTGACCGTTTCCTGAAAGGGACGATCTCGGAGCAGGAGATGGAGCGGCTTCAGAACAGTCTCAAAGAGATGCGGCAGGAATTGGAAGAGGAACGGCAGGAAAATGCGTCCAGACTGAAAGCGGTCAAGAAAGAAGAAAAAGAGGCGCGGGAAGAGCTGAAAGAATTGAAGCAGGGGCGGAAAGCCTATCCGCGGGAGCTGGAAGAAGCTCGTTATGAACTGCGGAACCGTCTGCAGGAGTATTGTGGGAAATTTGTGAACGTGCAGATCCTTGCCGATCTTCTGGATATCAAAGACGAACGGTGGCACAATGCGGTGGAGGGATATCTTGGCAATAACAAGCTGCTTCTTGTTGTGGAGCCGCGGTATGCCCGGGAGGCATTGGAGATTTACAAGGAGATGGATAAGCGGAAATATTGCCGTGCCGCAGTGCTGGACACAGAGCGGGTCATGGAAAACGAGCATGCGGTCCGCCCGGGCGCGCTGGCGGAGGAAGTGACCGCAAAGACCGATTATGCGGCGGCTTATATCCGGTTTTTCCTTGGAAATGTGATGAAATGCGAATCCGTCGAGGAACTGCGGGAGTGCCGGATCGGTATCACGCCGGACTGCGTGCTGTATCACAGCTACCGTTTGCAGCATATCAATCCGGATCTGTATACAAAGCGCGCATATATCGGGGAGACCAGTATGCGCAAACGTATCCGGCAGTTGGAATTGAAATGTGAGGAACTGCAGAATGAACGGCTTCCGCTTCAGGAGGCGGAGGTGAAGATCCGCAGGCTTTTGGAACTGGAAATGCTTCCGCAGCCGACAGACGATTATATGCAGTGGATCAAAGATGCAGACATGATCTCGGATAAGGAAAAGAGAAAGAAACATTTGCAGGAGCAGATGGAACAGCTCCGGGAAGAGTCGGTGGCAGTGCTGGACGCGCAGAAAAACGAGCTGATGGAGCGGATGGAAGAAAAGAAAGCTTCGGTAGATCTGGTGAAGCGGGAAATCTGGAAAAATGAAAAAGATATCGACGGATATCAGCGCGCGATCATCGATCAGGAAGAAGCGTTGGCGGTGAAAACAAAAGAAGTGCAGGCGATGAGTGGGAAAGAAGTACATGATTTGGAAACGGAGTTTCAGGAATTTCTCGCCGCGAAGAAATCCGTCAATTATGATTATCTGAGGCGGCAGAAAGTATCGGAACAGCAGCCGCTTCTCGAGCAGGCGGAGCGGGAATATCAGAAGCTGGTGGACGTCCGCAGCGCGTATTTGCGGACATATCCGAACCGGACGTTTTCCGCAAGCGCGCGGGATAATACGGCATATGAGAAATTGCTGGAAGAATTGCAGTGCGGCGATCTGGAACGATACAGGGAATCGGCAAAGGAACAGGCGAAATCTGCGGTGGAGCATTTTAAGGATGACTTTATCTTTAAGATCCGCGCGGCGATCCGGGATGCCTATCAGCGGAAAGACGAGCTGAACCGGATCATCAGCAAACTGGATTTCGGAAAAGACAAATATCAGTTTGTGATCACGAAAAATAAAGGCGCGGACGGCAAATACTATAAGATGTTTATGGATGATGCGCTGCAGATCGATCCGATGCAGCTTAGTCATACGATGGACAATCAGCTCAATATGTTCACAATGGAGCATGAAGAAGAGTACGGTGAAATGATGAACGAACTGATCAACATTTTCATTCCGCCGGAAAATGCGACCCGGGAAGAACTGGATGAAGCCAAGAAAAACATGGAAAAATATGCGGATTACCGGACGTATCTTTCTTTTGATATGCAGCAGATCGTGTCGGGAAAAACTTCCGGGGAAGAGACCGATATGCATATCGGGCTGAGCAGGATGATCCGGAAAAATTCCGGCGGTGAGGGACAGAACCCTCTGTATGTAGCGCTTCTCGCCAGCTTTGCGCAGATTTACCGGATCAACCAGACTTCGCGGATCCGGAGAAATCCGACGCTTCGGCTTGTTGTGCTGGACGAGGCATTTTCCAAGATGGATGCGGAAAAAGTGGCAAGCTGTATCTCGTTGATCCGCGGACTCGGCTTTCAGGCGATCATCAGCGCGACCAACGATAAGATCCAGAATTATCTGGAAAATGTGGACAAGACCTTTGTGTATGCCAATCCGAATAAGAAACACATTTCCATACAGGAATTTGAACGGACGGAATTTGGGGCGTTAGAAGATGAGTAGAAACAATGAGCAGAAACAGGAGGGATCAGATTGAAGTTAATGATCGCATCAGATATCCATGGTTCGGCATTTTACTGCCGTTCCATGATCGAAGCATTTGAGCGGGAGGAGGCGGACCGTCTCCTGCTTCTCGGAGATATATTGTACCATGGTCCGCGCAACGATCTTCCGGCAGAGTATGCGCCGAAGAAAGTGATCGCGATGCTGAATCCATTGAAGCGGAATTTACTTTGCGTCCGTGGAAATTGTGACACGGAAGTGGATCAGATGGTGCTGGAGTTTCCGGTACTGGCGGAATATTGTCTGCTGGAACTGGACGGACAGACGATATTTGCGACGCATGGGCATACATGGAACCCGGCGAAACAGCCGATGTTAAAAGGCGGGGACATTCTTCTGAACGGGCATACCCATGTCCCTGCAAATGAAGAATTAAAAACGGAGTCCGGGGAAGTATGCAGATATATGAATCCGGGATCCGTTTCGATACCGAAAGAGGATTCGCCGCATAGTTATATGATTTATGACAAGGGGACATTTTACTGGAAAAATCTGGAGGGAGAGGTATATCAGACATGGAAGACAGATTCGCATTGCTGATCGACGCGGACAACGTATCCGCAAAATATATCAAACCAATCTTGGACGAGCTGTCCAAGTACGGAAACGTAACATACAAACGAATATACGGAGACTGGACAAGCACCTATAATTCCAGTTGGAAAGAGGTGCTTTTACAGAACAGCATCACGCCGATCCAGCAGTTCAGTTATACGCACGGAAAAAATGCAACCGATTCGGCGATGATCATCGATGCGATGGACATGCTGTATACGAGTGAACTGGAGGGATTTTGTCTTGTATCCAGCGACAGTGATTTCACAAAACTGGCAAGCCGTCTCCGGGAGAGCGGGCGCATGGTGATCGGTATGGGAGAGAGTAAGACGCCTGCTCCGTTCCGAAAAGCGTGCGATATTTTTACCGAGTTGGAATTGCTTCTGGAAGACAATACATTGGGAAATACAGTGATCGCTAACCCGGCAGTCAAAGGCGAAAAACAGGCGGCGAACGCGGCGGCAGCAAACGGAAACGGCAGCGGAAACAGTGAAAATAAGAGTTCCCGAAAAGCAAGCGTCAATGCGGTCGGAAAAAACCAGATTGAGGAAGCCGTTGTCAAGATCATCACGGAAAATCAGAATAATGATAAAGAAACCGGGCTTGGCGAAGTGGGAAGCCGTCTTGTGAAACTATACCCGGATTTTGATGTGCGTCGGTATGGTTACAGCCTGCTGTCCAAATTCCTGGAGACATTTCCAAAGCTGAAACTGAAGCAGGACGGCACGCAGGTGACGGTCATGCTGTATGAAGACAAGAGTAAGAAAGAGATGCTGGAAGAATATTTGATGCAGCAGATCATTTCGGCGGGGGCGCAGGGAATTTCTCTTGGAACACTCGGAAACCGGATCCGGAACAAATTCGGGGATTTCAAAGTGCGGGATTATGGCTATTCCCAGTTTAAACAGTATGTGCAGAGCTTTGAAAACGTGCGTGTCGAGGATGACGGAGAGCAGAACTGGGCAGTTTATCAGAGGTGAGAAGAGATGCTGAAGATTTATTTAGGAGAGATGGAAGCGCAGTGCGGCAGCAGTTACTGCGGCTGCGCCATCACCATCACCTGCGTGATATATTCTTCCTCCGACTGGATCACAAAATCATTCATCCCTTTTTCGTAGGCATAACCGGTCAGTTTCAGGTTGTGTGATCCGGCATAGCGAAGAAGCCGGTCATATGTCTCGGGAAGCTTATCCCAGCCGCCTTTCGCATAGGTGCAGAGATAGGTTCCGGCCGGTTTGGTGAAAAGATCTTTTTGGGTGTGAGGATCCAAAGCCGGAGTGAACAGACCGTCATATTCTTCAAAATCTTTCCGGTGTATTTTGTCAATGGAGAGATAACTGCCGACACCTGCGCGGCACTGCTTGATTCCCCACATTTTTTTAATATAGGAAAATAAATCTTTCATTTCATCGTCACGGAATGTAAAAGGCGCTGTCAGATAAGTTTCCTGCGGACATTGGACCAGATGGATGCCTGCGTCTTTTTTTGTCTCGCAAAGACGGAGCTGCTGTTTTTTCGTCTGGAGCAAATCTTTTGTCTGTTTTAATTTTTCGATTTTTTGATCGATTTCTTTTGTTTTCTGGTCTACAATGGCGATAAAATCTTCTGCATTGGGCGCATCCAAATAAGATTTGATCTCCTCGATACTCATATTTAATTCTTTTAACATTAAAATATATTCAAAATGGATGCTCTGTGCACTGTCGTAATAGCGATAATGATTGTCGCCTTTTGTTTCGGGGGAAAATAATCCGATAGAGTCATAATAATGCAGGGTACGTTTGTTGACTTCATGAAGCGCGGCAAATTGCGCGGTTGTCAGTTTAGAAAAATCTTCTTTTCTTTTCATATTTTTCTCCTTGACTTTACAGTTACTGTATACTTTATGCTCATTGTATCGAAAAAAAGCAGGAAGCGCAACATGGAAATATATCCGGAAAACAGATTTTGGAAAACATATTTCGGAAAACGGATTTCGGAAAATGGATTCCGGAAAACGAGTTTTGAGAAACGGGTTCAAAAGTGTGCGCAAGTCAGGAGAGGAGAATTTTATGAAAACGGAAGTAAATTTACGGGCATTTCAGAAAGAAGATACAGAAGCGATCGAGGCAATTATCAGAGAGGCATGGCATTATGATGATCTTTGCAGTCATAAGACGGCATGCAAACTGGCGCGTGTATTTTTGAGCAGTTGTCTGGCAAATCAGACGTATACGAGAGTTGCGGAGATCGACGGTAAACCGGCAGGCATCATCATGGCGAAGAATATCGAAGAACATCATGCGCCGCTTCGGTATCGGATACGGCAGTGGCGTGCAATCCTGTCGGTAATGCTTTCCAAAGAGGGACGGAAAGTGTCAGGGATCTTCGGAGGAGTCAACGACATTGATAAGGCGCTGCTGGCAGAGGCACAGACACAATATCAAGGGGAAGTTGCATTTTTTGCGGTATCGTCGTCGGTGCGGGGAAAAGGCGTCGGAAAGATGTTGTATCGTAAAATGCTGGATTATATGAGAGCGCACAGCATTGAAAAATTCTTCCTGTTCACAGATACAAGCTGTAACTATGGATTTTATGAACATCAGGGAATGCAGAGAAGATGTGAAAAGCAGAAGACATTTGAGATAGACGGTAAAAAAGCAGAGATGACGTTCTTTTTGTATGATGCGGCAACAGACTTGCAGGCAATCTGAAAATCTATCGGATGAGAATAATAGGATTAGAATCGATGAGGAAAAGGCGATTGGGCATAAAAAGGTGACCGGAAAGTGACCAGAGCGCGATCGTCAGATGTTTCCAAAACAGCGAAAACCCGCTAACCACAAGGGCTAACGGGTTTCGTTGTTTTATAGTTATCTAAAGGAATGAGAGTAAAGTGCGGCATCCCGGTTAGCCGGGATACCAATACTTTATGAGGGGGGAGATAGTTGTTTATCAACTATCTGAATTTAGTATATGCAAAAAATGTGGCCAAAATATGTTGAATATATAAAACAAATCGAAAAAATATTATGAAACTCTAAATTTCCGCGGAATTTCTCCGGAGTTAATCCCGTTTACGATATACGAAGTATCTGACCGGCGTAGATTAGATTTGGGTCAGCCAGATGATTTAACGCAGCGAGAGCATTTACCGTAGTGTGATACTGCAATGCGATCTGGCTCAGTGTATCTCCCGGCTGAACGGTGTAATATAGAATAGAAGCATCGGCATTTTCGGGAATACGAAGTGTCTGACCGGCATAGATCAAGTCTGGATCAGTCAGATCGTTCAGGGAGGCAAGTACATTTACGGTGGTTCCAAAACGGACCGCAAGCTGGCTTAGCGTGTCACCCGGCTGGATTATATAAGTAATATAATCAGGAGGTTCAGGTTCCGGGGATGGGGAAACCGGAGCGTCGGAGAGGTGGTTCAGACCGGCGGTATGGATGATCGTCGGATAATCGATGAATCCGGCATCGAGGTCTACATTTCCGGAGATGCCGGGGATCGTTCCCTCATTTGTATATTGCCAGATTCCACAGTTTGTTCCGTCAAACTGTTCGTTATAATAAGCATACCAGAGCGCATAGCGGTCAGAAAAATCCGATGGCAGGTATTGTGTCAGGAAGTTGCGGTTGCTGTAATACATTGCAAAATAGCCGCGTTCCTCAAGCCGGTTGCAAAAGGCGGTTACGATCTGTGCAGCGAGCTGCGGGGTGATCGTGACTCCGTTTTGTGCCGCGTAGTTTAGCGTTGCCTGTTCTATATCATAGCAGATCGGGTAGTCGAAGCGGTGGGAGGAAATTGCGTCGAGACATCCGTCCGCTTCCTGCCGGGCTGTCTCGGGGCTGATCGCATAGCAGAACCAGTAGGCACCGACCGGGATCCCAAGCCGGTTGCATTCGGCGGCATTTCGGTGAAACTGGCGGTCAACGGTTCCGAAACCATATCCGGCGCGAAGCATGGCAAACTGATAACCGGCAGACTGCACCTGCGTCCAATCGATCGTTCCCTGAAATTCACTGACATCAAGTCCTTTTTGTGACATAAGAAAACTCCTTTAAATAAGCGGGATAGAATATTTACCCAAAGCGAACACTTTGTATTGAAAGTGTTCGCTTTGGGTACTAATATATGCGGATAAAGAAAGAGATGTGCATCATTTCCAAGTTAAGAAATTCCTAAGATTTTCCCCAAACCTCCTTAAATTTTCTTCTATATCATGTATACTGTAAGGGAGGTGATGAAAATGTATAATATTTTAGTATGTGATGATGACAAAGCGATCGTTGAGGCGATTGAAATATATTTGAGCCAGGAGGGCTACCATATCCTTAAGGCTTACGACGGAGAGCAGGCATTGAAGATATTGGAGACAGAAGAAGTACATCTGCTTGTGCTCGATGTGATGATGCCGCGTCTGGACGGAATCAGGGCAACACTTAAGATCAGGGAAAAACACAGTATCCCGATCATTATTTTGTCGGCGAAGTCAGAGGATGTGGATAAGATCCTCGGGCTGAATGTAGGGGCGGATGATTATGTGACGAAGCCGTTTAATCCATTGGAACTGGTTGCGCGGGTGAAATCACAGCTGCGGCGCTATACACAGCTTGGCGGCACGGCGAAAAAAGAGTCGGAGCATGTGTACGAAGTCGGCGGGCTTCAGATCAATGATGATCTGAAAGAAGTGACGGTGGATGGAGAAAAGGTGAAACTGACTCCGATCGAATATAATATTTTACTATTGTTGATGAAAAATCAGGGGAGAGTTTTTTCGATCGATCAGATCTATGAATCTATCTGGAATGAAGAAGCGATCGGAGCGGACAATACGGTTGCGGTACATATTCGGCATATCCGGGAGAAGATCGAGATCAACCCGAAAGACCCGAGATATTTGAAAGTTGTGTGGGGAGTTGGATATAAGATTGAAAAAATGTGAGGGTTCTCCGGAAAGGAGTTTAGGATGAAAAGTTGGGCAAAGAAGCCGTTCACAAAAGCGGCGCTTTCGGTAATTGCGGTTGGAATGAGTATCATCGTCTGCCTGAGCGGTGTGATGCTGATTTATAAGATCAATGATTCCGAGGGAAAAGTCGTTGGCGTAGGAGAAAGTTCTTACGAGGAATCAGGAGCGTTTGAGCAGCGAATGGGGGACGCGTCCCGGAATGTGCTGGAGCGGATCCGGGTAAAAGAACAGTTGGAGGCAGATGGGAAATACGATCCGAACCGTCTCGTGGATGTGATCGCATATGATAAGGATGGTAAGATCAGCGGCAAAAATGAATCCGGTCTGGCATACCGTCTGTCAGATATTGCGGAATGGGGCATGAAATATAATCAGTCGGATCTGAGTGCTGAAAATGCAGTGGTGTGTGAGAAAACGGATGGAACGTATCACTATTATTATATGGATGAATTTAAGAATCTGCTGAAAAATAATGGATTAAAGCCGGTATTTCCGAATATAGAATCCGGTGCGGCGGAAGATCCGTTTGCAGGATACGGGGATCCGGAAAGTGAAACGATCCAGTCTGTTCTGGGGGTTCTTCAAGAGGGATACGATCTGGAAGACACATTTGGAATGGCATATGCAGGGGCAAAGCTGACGGATAAAGAGGGGAAATTACTGTATACAGATTTCTGGGCATTTACAGATGTGATTCAGGAGACCGCAGCGCCGGACGGCGCAGAGAATCTACTTCAGGTTGTCAATGACACTCCGGAATTGAACGGGAAATTATCGGAAGTCTATGCGGCGGTGACAAATACGATTTCCAATCTGGCAGTCAGCGTAGATATATACGAGACCGGCGGGGATTTATGGACAGAGGGGAATACGAACTTTACGTATTTGATCGCAGACCGCTCCGCAAAAAAAGTATATACAAACAACAGTGAATATACAGATTTTACAAAGCTGGAAGACAATATTGAAGCATTAAAAAATGCGGAGCACAGCAAGTATGTGATCGTGAAACCGAAACTGGGAGATTTTGAAAGCAACCTGGATGTCTCCGCGTCGGAATGGAAGAACATCGTTCAGGCACAGGAGATTTTCGGAGAAGATTTCGTGTTTGCGGCGGCAGTCGATACCTCTTATCCGATCCAGGATGTATTTTATGACGGTGCGAAAGCGTATGCAACATATGCGCCATATGCGAAAATCGCAGGAATCAGTTTTATACTCAGCGCGATCGTTCTTTTGATCGATTTGATCTGGCTTGGAGTCGTTGCGGGAAGACGGGCGGATGATAAGGAACTGCATTTGAATGCATTTGACCGATGGAAGACGGAGATCGGGGCTGCGGCTGTGATCGTACCATGGATTTTTCTGATGTTTGCGATCGGTTCAAATTGGTCGGGGTTCGGATATCAGGCAGTCAGCTATTATGATACAGACTTTGAATACGCATGGCATTACGGCAACCTGTATTATACATTTTCACTGACGGCGGCGGATGTGGCAGTGATCTCTTTCTTTGCGGCGTTTACGATGATCCTGTTCCTGATCGGATATTTAAGTCTTGTACGGAGGATCAAAGGAAAGACACTTTGGAAGAACAGTCTGCTGAGATGGCTTTTAAATGCGGCGTCCAAAGGCTGGGATCTGTTTTGGAAAAACCGGAACATCACAGTGAAAGTGATCCTCCTGCTGATCGGATTTGTAGGAGTCCATTGGCTGATGGCGATTTTCGGAAGCGCATTTTTGATCCTCGCATTTGCAGTGGATGTGACGGCTGCGGTCTTTCTGATCAAATGGGCGGTTGAAAAAGACCGGATCAAAAAAGGAATACAGAAAATCGCATCCGGTGATCTGGAATACCAGATCCCATGTGAAAAAATGAGCAGCGAAAACAGACAGATGGCAGAACTGGTCAACAATATCGGAAATGGACTGAACCGTGCGGTGGAAGCCGGAATCAAGAGCGAGCGTCTGAAAACAGACTTGATCACAAATGTTTCCCATGATATTAAGACGCCGCTGACTTCGATCATCAACTATGTGGATCTGCTGAAGAGGGAGAACTTTGATGACCCGAAGATCCAGGGGTATCTGGAAATCCTGGAGGCAAAATCACAGCGTCTGAAAACATTGACGGAAGATGTTGTGGAGGCGTCGAAAGTCAGCAGCGGAAATATTACGCTTGAGATGATGGACGTCAATCTGGTGGAGATGACCAATCAGACGATCGGTGAATTTTCAGAGAAGATGGAGGCGAAGAAACTGACAGTCGTGGCAGCGCTTCCGGAAGAACCGGCGATCATCCATGTGGATGGAAGAAGAATGTGGCGTGTATTGGAAAATATTTTCAACAACGCCGCCAAATATGCGATGCCGGGAACGCGGATTTATGTGGATCTGAAAGTCAAAGAAGCGGAAGAGGGAAAGAAGACCGTCTTGTTTTCCATGAAAAACATGTCGGAGAATCCGTTGAATATCAATGCGGATGAGCTGACGGAGCGGTTTATCCGCGGAGACATTTCCAGAAGTACCGAGGGCAGCGGGCTCGGATTATCGATCGCAAAGAATCTGACGGAGATGCAGGGCGGTACATTTACCGTGTATGTAGATGGAGATCTGTTTAAGGTAATGATCGAATTTCCGGCGAGATGATCTTTCATAAATGGGCAGCGCAGGATCAAGGAAATGTAAAACAGGATTTTGCATGAACAATAAAAGAAACGGCAGAGAGACGGAAAGAAAATCCGGTCTTTTTGCCGTTTCCTGTTTGCATAGAAAGTTTTAAATCATATGAAAACTTTGAATTGTGTGCAGATTTTTTATTTTGTCAGGATCTCGATGCCGTTTTCCGTAACGAGAACCATATATTCGATCTGGGCGGAAAGTCCGTCGTCCATGGTATAAACGGTCCATCCGTTGTCTTCATCAACAAAGAAGTCCGGCGAGCCCTCGTTGATCATCGGCTCGATCGTGAACATCATACCCGGAACAAGAAGCATCTCGCTTCCTTTCGGTGTGACATAGCTGACGAACGGATCCTCATGAAATTCCAGTCCGATCCCGTGTCCGCCGATGTCTTCCACGACAGAGTAGCCGTTCGCCTGTGCGTGGCTGTTGATCGCATAAGCGATATCGCCTAAATGTCCCCACGGTTTGGCTGCGGCCAGTCCGCGCGCGACACATTCTTCGGTGACTTTGACGATCCGTTTGGCACGATCGGAAATATTTCCCATCGTGAACATACGGGAGGCATCGGAGAAATAACCATCTAAGATCGTAGATACATCGACATTGATGATATCTCCCTCTTTTAAGATAATATCTTTATCCGGGATCCCATGGCAGACCTCATTGTTGAGAGAGGTGCACACACTTTTCGGGAAGCCCTCGTAATTAAGCGGCGCCGGGATTCCGCCGTGCTTTGTTGTAAAATCGTAAACGATCTGATCGATCTCTGCGGTGCTCATCCCGATACAGATCTTTTCGGCTACTGCGTCTAACACTGCGGTGTTGAGCGCGGCGCTCTCCTTGATTTTTTCAATTTGATGCGGTGTTTTTAACAGGCTGCGCGTCGGTACGATCTCGCCGCGGTCTGCGTGAATGCGCATTTGTTCCTCGATCGGCATATGGCATTTCTTATATTTCTTTCCACTTCCGCACCAGCATGGTGCATTTCGTTCCATAATAAAACATCTCCTTTTTGTCATTCCAAATCAATTTAAGCACGTTACTTTCAGAATGTCAACGTTCAATCTCGTGAATCAGAAGACCGCTGCGCAGTTTTGGCTCAAACCATGTGGATTTTGGCGGCATTAAGAGTCCGGCGTCCGCTACGGACAGCAGTTCGTCCATCGAGGTCGGATACATGGCAAATGCGATGCGGTCGGGAGTGTCGGCTAACCGGACAAGTTCATCGGTTCCTCGGATCCCGCCTACAAAATGGATCCGGTCGTCTGTTTTCGGATCTCTGATCCCAAGCAGCGGGGCGAGGACGTGATCTTGTAAAACGGACACATCCAGATCAGCCACGGGATCTCCGGTAAAAATACGGGAATGGATCTTGAGGGAATACCAGTTGTTATTTCCGTACAGAGCCAGCTCGCCTTTACAAGACGGACGGCGGAACGCGCCTGTTTTTTCGATCAGGAACGTATCTTCTAGTTTTTCCAAAAGCGTGTCAAATGTATAACCGTTTAAACCGTCGACGACACGGTTGTAGTCATAAATACATAGTTCGTCAGCCGGGAACAGAACGGAGAGAAAATAATTAAATTCTTCCGTACCGTCATAACCGGGATGTTCGGAGCGCCGTTTTAATCCGACTTTTACCGCCGAAGCTGCCCGGTGGTGACCGTCCGCAATATAAATATGTTCAATCTCAGAAAAAATCTTGCGGATCGTTTCAATCCGCTCCGGCTGATCGATCTTCCAGAGCTGGTGTCGGACTCCGTCTTCGGAGACAAAATCATAAAGTGAGTCGGACTCCCGGATCGTCCGGATGATCTCGGAAAGCTGTTTTTCCGGGCGGTATGCAAGAAAAATAGGACCGGTCTGGGCGCTTGTGACGTCCACATGACGGATGCGGTCTGCTTCCTTTTCTTCTCTTGTATTCTCGTGCTTTCGGATGACATTGTTCAGGTAATCGTCGATGGAGGCACAGCCTACGATGCCGTTCTGCGTACGCCCGTTCATCGTCAGCGCATAGAGATAAAAGCATGCGGAATCATCGCGGATAAAAGCTCCGCTTCCGATCATTTCCTGCAAAGTGTCCCGCGCCTGTGCATAGACTTCCGGGGCGTAGAGGTCGGTTGTGTCCGGAAACTGGGTTTCGGCGCGGTCGATCTTCAGAAAAGACATCGGGTTGTCTGCGACGATCTTTTTTGCCTCCGCGCGGTTATATACGTCATAGGGGAGCGCGGCGATCGAAGCTGCATAAGCTTCTGCCGGGCGCAGCCCGTGGAAAGGTTGGAGTATAGCCATGAAGTAAAATCCTCCTTGCGATTTTGATAAGTGTCGGGAAATAAATAGTTCTGCTGCTGTTTTCTCCCTTGTACACTGATGCTAACATAAAACAAAGTATTTTGCGAGGGCATTGTGAGGAAAGAAAAATGTAAGAGATTACATTTTATGTGTTGACTTTTTAAAAATCCAAAAGTAAAATATAAAATGTAAGCGGTTACATTTTCGGGAAAGAAAAGGAAAGAAGGTCGAGAAAATGAAAAAATTTATGGATGAAGACTTTTTGCTGAGCACACAGACAGCGCAGAAATTGTATCATGAACATGCCGAGAAAACGCCGATTCTGGATTACCATTGTCATATCAATCCGGAAGAGATCGCAAAAGATCGTCAGTTTGAGAATATCACGCAGGTATGGCTTGGCGGCGATCACTACAAATGGCGTCAGATGCGTTCCAACGGCGTAGATGAAAAATATATTACAGGTGACGCACCGGATCGTGAAAAATTTCAGAAATGGGCGGAGACCTTGGAGAAAGCGATCGGAAATCCGCTCTATCATTGGAGTCATCTGGAACTGAAACGGTATTTCGGATATGACGGATGCCTGAACGGAGAAACCGCGGAGGAAGTGTGGAATCTGTGTAATGAAAAACTGAAAACACCGGAGATGAGCGTGCGGAATCTGATCCGTCAGTCAGGCGTTACGTTGCTGTGTACGACGGATGATCCGGCAGATTCTCTGGAGTGGCACAAAGTGATCGCAGAGGATGACAGTTTTGAAGTGCAGGTACTTCCGGCATGGCGTCCGGACAAGGCGATGAATATCGAGAAACCGGATTACGCTGATTACCTGAAAAAGCTTGGAACTGCGGCGGAAATAGAAATCCATACGTTTGCCGACCTGAAAGCGGCGCTGAAAAAGCGGATGGCATTTTTTGACAGTATGGGATGCCGCGCTTCCGATCACGCGCTGGAATATGTGATGTATGCGCGGGCTTCCGATGAAGAGGTGGAAACGATCTTTGCAAAACGTCTCGGAGGAGAAATGCTGACGAAAGCAGAAGAACTGAAATTCAAGACCGCATTTATGCTGTTTGTCGGAAAAGAATATGCGCGTCTCGGATGGGCAATGCAGCTTCATTACGGATGTAGGCGTGATAACAATGTATTTCGTTATGAACAGCTTGGACCGGATACCGGATATGACTGCATCGATAATTATGCGCCGTCCGGACAGATGGCAGATTTCCTGAATGCATTGAATGCAAGTGACGAACTTCCGAAGACGATCATTTACAGTCTGAATCCGAATGACAACGCGGCAATCGGAACGATCCTCGGCTGTTTCCAGGATTCCGGTGCGATCGGAAAGATCCAGCAGGGATCGGCATGGTGGTTCAACGATCACAAAACGGGAATGATCGAGCAGATGACATCTCTTGCGAATCTGGGACTGCTTGGTAACTTTATCGGAATGCTGACAGATTCAAGAAGCTTTCTCTCTTACACAAGACATGAGTATTTTCGCCGTATCCTCTGCGAACTGATCGGCGGATGGGTTGAGAACGGGGAATATCCGTCGGATATGAAAGTGCTTGGAAAGATGGTGGAAGATATTTCTTATAATAACGCGGTGCGGTATTTCGGATTTGATCTTGAGACAAAATAACATAGAAAAGGGCATCGCAATCATCTGATTTAATGATTGCGATGCCCTATGTGGTTATCCGGTATATCCGGCAATTATACATAGATTTATGCCAGACACGCTTTCATCACTTCATAAGTTCCGTTTTCTTCGATCGCCTGTAACGTCTGTGCAACGCTTTCTTCAAATCCCGGGAGTTTGCTTAAATCTTCGCCCCAGAAATCTGTGTTTGTGCAGACCGCATGGGTCAGAGACACGGCATCGTCCTGTTTGTGTGCGTTGAAAAATTCCAGTACCGCGCGGTCATCGTTGATGATGTATTCGTCATTTCCGCGAATAGCGTGGAAACCGTCTTCTTTCAATTCCTGTCCTCTGTAAAATGCCAGATAGAACGCAAAAGAAGCTGTGATACATTTCGGCAGTGTTCCTGTTTTCTCAAGGTAGCCTTTCAGTGACGGCATAACGCGGGCTTTCCACTTTGATGTAGAATTCAGTGAAATGGAAAGCAGCGCGTGGTCGATGAACGGGTTTTTGAACCGTTCCGTCACGGAAGCCGCAAATGCTTCCAGCTCTTCTTTCGGCAATGTAAGTGTCGGGATGATTTCGTCGTAAATGGTTTTGTTCATAAAGCCGCAGATCACTTCATTGTTCATACAGTCGCGGACGATATCCTGCCCCGCCAGATAAGCGCCCAGCACGAAAGAAGTATGCGCGCCGTTCAAGATGCGGACTTTTCGTTGTTTGTATGGTTTGTGGTCGTCTGTGATCAGCACCGGAAGTCCGGCTTTTTCAAACGGCAGTTCTTCTTTCAGTGATTTCGGTCCCTCGATGACCCAGAATCCGAAAATCTCTCCGGTATCGATCAGGTTGTCGATGTAGCCGTTTTCTTCGTTGATGGAATCGGCTTCACTGCGCGGATAACCGGTGACAATACGGTCGACCAGTGTGGAACAAAACAGATTTTCCTCGCGGATCCAGTTCATGAAATCATCGCCAAGCTCCCACTGTGCAGCATATTGGAGCACACATTTCTCCAGTTCTTTTCCGTTGTTGTCGATAAGCTCGCAGGAGAGGATGACAAAGCCCTTTCCGGTTTCTGAACCGAATGTCTGAAATCTGCGGTACAAAAACTGGGTCAGTTTTCCCGGATAACTGCTTGCAGGAACATCGGTGAACCGACAGGACGGATCATAGGCGATGCCGGCTTCGGTCGTATTGCAGGTGATGTAGCGCAGATCCGGATTTTCCGCACATTTTAAAACCTCTTCAAAATCGTTGTATGGATTTAAGCATCGGCTGACACAGGAAATGATCCGCTTTTTGTTGACTTTCGCACCATCCTGAAATCCGCGCAGATAGAGTGTGTAAAGTCCCTCCTGTTCGTTGATCTTGTCGGCAAGACCCGGCGCGATCGGCTGACAGAGTACGACTTTGGAGTTGAATCCGGTTTTTTCATTTAACATGTCAATAAAATAGTCGACAAAAGCGCGGAGAAAGTTTCCCTCGCCGAACTGAAGGACACGTTCCGGCGCGTCTTTGAGCAGATAACCATCGTAGCCGATTTCGTTTAATGTTTCGTAATTCAAAGTTTTCATAGTAAAGATCCTTTCTGAAAAATATTATAATGTTACTCCTTGTTTGAAGATCGCCATGTCATGGAATCCTGCCGCTTCGGATTTGACCTTTTCTCCGGAAGCGATCCGCAGGACGAGATCGAATAGCCGATCGGACAGCGTATCCAGCGTGTCACCGTCCACCAGCGTTCCGCAGTTGAAATCGATCCAGTTGGATTTCTTTTCATACAGCGCTGTGTTGGAAGAAATCTTCATCGTCGGGACCGGGCAGGCAAACGGAGTTCCGCGGCCGGTCGTGAATAGGACGATGTGCGCGCCGGAGGCTGCCAGCGCCGTGGAAGCGACCAGATCGTTGCCCGGGGCGGATAAAAGGTTCAATCCTTTCACGGAAACCGGTTCGCCGTAAGAAAGAACCCCTTTGACGGCCGCGCTTCCGGATTTCTGGGTACAGCCGAGCGACTTGTCTTCCAGTGTGGAGATCCCGCCTTTTTTGTTGCCCGGAGACGGATTCTCATAAATGGTCTGGTTGTGCGACTTAAAGTAATTTTTAAAATCATTGATCAGATCGACGGTCTGGTGAAACAGAGCTTCGTTTTCACAGCGGTTCATCAGAAGTGTTTCCGCTCCGAACATTTCCGGAACTTCGGTGAGGATCGTTGTTCCGCCGCAGGCGATCAGACGGTCGGAAAATCCGCCGACCACCGGATTGGCTGTGATGCCGGACAGTCCGTCGGAGCCGCCGCATTTCATACCGATGATCAATTCGCTTGCGGGAATCGGTTCCCGCTGGAACGTTCCGGCGTATTCGGCGAGTTCACGAATGATCTTAAGTCCCTCGGTGATCTCATCGTCACATTCCTGCGCCACAAGAAAACGGACGCGGTTCGGATCATAATCGCCGATGTAGTTTTTCAGCTCGTGGATGCTGCTGTTTTCGCAGCCCAGTCCGAGAACAAGGACGCCGCCTGCATTCGGATGGTTGATCAGATCGGCGAGGATCTGACGGGTATGCTCTTGATCGTCTCCCATCTGGGAGCAGCCGTAAGGATGCGGAAATGCGGCGATCTCTTCCACTGACCCGCCGACAAACTGCTGTGCCTGCCGTTCGATGGCGGTGGCAACATTGTTGACGCAGCCGACAGTCGGAATGATCCAGATGCCGTTGCGGATCCCGACTTTTCCGTCTTTCCGGCGGTAGCCCTGAAAATAGCGGGCATTTTCCGCAGTAAGGGGAGACGGCTGAGGGTCGTAAGTATAGGTAAGAAGTTCACCGAGTCCGGTTTTTAAATTGTGCGTATGGACCCAGACGCCTGCCGGACAGTCTTCCTGAAGTGTTCCGATCGGACAGCCATATTTGATGACGGGGGTTCCGGATTTCAGCGGGAGAAGTGTGAATTTGTGTCCCTGCGGAATCTCATCCCTGAGCCGGAATGTGCTGCCGCCGAGTGTGATCTCTTTTCCGGAGGGGAGTGGTGAGAGTGCGACGGCAACATTATCATTTGGATGAATCTGGATAAATTCTTTCATAAGTGTTCCCTTTCTTTCCTGAGCGTCCGCGCATACAGGCTGATTCCTTTTCTTCGCGGCGCCAATATAAAACTGCTTGTTGTAAGCGCTTACATAAACGATACACTTTTTCTGTTCCGGAGTCAATATAAAAAGAAAAAAACAGATATTTTGGGGGAAGTATACAAAAGAAGCGGAAAAAAATTGGTAAAAAACACAATGAAAAAAGATTGTAAAAAAGAAAGGACTTACATTATAATGGTAGGACAGGGGGGGAGGAACAGGAAAAGACCATCAGAAAACGGAGACAGATCATGAATATTTACGATATAGCGGATATGGCAGGAGTTTCCATTGCGACAGTTTCCAGAGTTGTAAACGGAAGTCCGAATGTCAGTGAGAAGACAAAGAAAAAGGTGCTGGATGTGATCGAGAAAGCCGATTATACGCCGAATGTATTTGCGCGGGGGCTGGGGCTGGATTCGATGAAGACGATCGGGATACTCTGTCCGGATATTTCGGATCTTTATATGGCGGAGGCGGTATCTGCACTCGAGAAAAAACTGCATGAACATGGATATGACTGCATCCTGGGATGCAGCGGCGGGGAAAAAGCCGCCAAAGAGTATCATGTCCAACTGCTTTTGTCCAAACGGATCGACGCCCTGATCCTTGTGGGATCGACGTATGCGGAGAAAGGCGGAAACTGTCAGGAAGCGGATTACTTAAGGACGGCGGCGAAGAAAGTGCCGATCTTTTTGATCAACGGTTATGTGGAGGGCGAGAACATTTACTGCTTTTACGGAGATGACCGGCAGGGCGCTTATGATGTGACGTCGGCATTGATCCGGCGCGGGAAACAACGGATTTTGTTTTTGGCGGATTCCCATACGTTCAGCGCGCAGCAAAAACTGCTCGGATATGAACAGGCTCTCTCGGAGGCGGGATACCCGATACTCGGAGATCTGAAATTTTACACAAAGAATGAAGTAGATTATGTCAAAGAAATGCTTCTGGCACATCGGACATTGGAGTTCGACAGTATATTTGCCTGCAACGATCTTCTGGCTGTGGGAGCGCTGAAATATGCGAAAGCAAGAGGAATCCGGATCCCGGAGGAATTGAGCGTGACGGGGTATAATAATTCCGCGGCGGCTCTTTACTGTGAACCGGAATTGACGTCTGTGGACAACGGAGTCAGACAGCTGTGCGGCAATGCGGTGGAAAATCTGGTAAAGATCTTACAGGGGCAGCAGGGGATCGGTCAGGACAACCGGTTTGCCTGCGAGATCGTAAAACGGTGTACGACTGATTTTTAGAGTCGGTGTACGAGAGGAAAAATGGACAGGCTTGGTTTGGTCTGTTCATTTTTTTTAGAATATGATAAAATGGGAAGCGGAGGTGGATGCAATGGGAAACCACGGAAAAAAGATGATAGCGCCGATCGTTGTAACGGTGCTGATGGTGCTGTATCTCGTCGGATTCAGCATTGCCGCATTCATAATATTGCCATCTGCATGGGTCTGGATCGTGTTCGGCGGAGTTCCTCTGATCTGTGCAGGCGTGATGATCGCTGTGTGTATACAGCGGATGAAAGAGATAAGGAGTGGAGAAGAAGATGATCTTAGTAAATACTGATTACATTTCGGGAAAGAAGTTAGAGACATTGAGCCTTGTAAAAGGAAGCACCATTCAGTCCAAGAACCTTGGAAAAGACATCAGCCAGAGTTTTAAGACGTTGGTTGGCGGAGAATTAAAAGCATATAACGAGATGATGAATGAAGCGCGTGCGCTTGCCACAAAACGGATGGTGGAGGAAGCGGAAGCGCTGGGCGCGGATGGGATCGTGAATATCCGTTACTCCTCTTCGGCAGTGATGCAGGGGGCGGCGGAAGTGATCGCGTACGGAACAGCAGTGAAATTTCTCGGAGAAGAATAGGAGGACGGATCATGTTACGAATCGGAATGTTGACCAGCGGCGGAGACTGTCAGGCGCTGAACGCGGCAATGCGCGGCGTCGTGAAAGGTATCTGCTCGAAGCGGGATGATGTGGAGATCTTCGGATTTCAGGATGGATACAAAGGACTGATCTACGGGGATTTTAAGATGCTCACATCGAAAGATTTTTCCGGGATCCTGACGCAGGGAGGCACGATCCTCGGCACATCGAGACAGCCGTTCAAGCTGATGCGCGAGCCGGATGCAAACGGACTGGATAAAGTGGCGGCAATGAAGCATACTTATCATAAACTGAGTCTGAACTGTCTTGTGATCTTAGGCGGAAACGGTACACATAAGACAGCAAACCTGCTCCGGGAGGAGGGGCTGAATGTGATCACGCTCCCGAAGACGATCGACAATGATCTGTGGGGAACGGATATGACGTTTGGATTTCAGAGCGCCGTGGATATTGCAACCGATACGATCGACCGGATCCATACGACGGCAACATCGCACAGCCGTGTCTTTATTATAGAAGTAATGGGACACAAGGTCGGTCATGTGACGCTTCACGCGGGAATCGCAGGCGGCGCGGATGTGATCCTGATCCCGGAGATCCCTTATGATATCGATGTGATCGCGAATGTGATCCAGAAACGTACGCAGGCAGGAAAAACATTTACCATTCTGGCGGTCGCAGAGGGCGCGATCTCCAAGGAAGACGCGAAACTGAAAAAGAAAGAATATAAAGAGAAACTCGCAAAACGTAAATACCCGTCCATTGCCTATGAACTGGCGGAACAGATCGAGAAAAAGACGGACAAAGAGGTTCGGATCACAGTGCCGGGTCATACGCAGCGCGGCGGTTCTCCGTGTCCGTACGACCGTGTATTCTCGTCCAGAGTCGGTGCAAAGGCTGCGGAGATGATCCTGAACGAAGAGTATGGATATATGGTGGCAATGCGAAACGGAGAGACGGTGAAAGTGCCGCTGGAAGAAGTGGCGGGCAAATTAAAATATGTGGATCCGAAATGCGGGCTGATCAAAGAGGCGCGGATGCTCGGCATCAGTTTCGGAGACGAATAAAAACTGGATATTGATAAAAGAGGAGTTTGATTCATGTCATATACGGCATTATACAGAAAGTTCCGTCCGACTTCATTTGAAGATGTAAAAGGACAGGATCATATTATCACAACATTGCAGAATCAGATCAAAGCGAACCGTATCGGGCATGCATATTTGTTCTGCGGAACACGCGGAACAGGAAAGACAACGGTAGCGAAAATATTTGCAAAGGCGGTCAACTGCGAGCATCCGGTGGACGGAAGCCCATGCGGCGAGTGCGCGATGTGCCGTTCGATCGCGGCGGGAACGTCGATGAATGTGATCGAGATCGACGCGGCGTCCAACAACGGCGTGGACAATATCCGTGAGATCCGGGAAGAGGTAACGTACCGTCCCACGGAGGGAAAGTACAAAGTGTACATCATCGATGAGGTGCATATGCTTTCCATCGGCGCGTTCAACGCGCTTTTGAAGACGCTGGAAGAGCCGCCGGAGTATGTGATCTTTATTCTGGCGACGACGGAAGTACACAAGATCCCGATCACGATCCTTTCCAGATGTCAGCACTATGATTTCAAGCGGATCACGATCGATACGATCGCGGCGCGGATGAACGAACTGATGGAAGCCGAGCAGGTGGATGTGGAAGAGAAAGCGATCCGCTATATCGCGAAAGCGGCGGACGGTTCGATGCGTGACGCGTTGAGTCTTCTGGATCAGTGTATCGCATTTTATCTGGGGCAGAAGCTGACCTACGACAATGTGCTGGAAGTGCTCGGCGCGGTAGATACGGATGTATTCAGCCGGCTGCTCCGGAAGATCATTCAAAGAGATGTGGCGGCGGTTTTAAACACGGTGGAGGAGCTGGTCATGCAGGGGCGGGAGCTGTCCCAGCTGGCTGCAGATTTCACATGGTATCTGCGGAACTTGCTTTTGGTGAAAACTTCTGATAGCATAGAGGATGTTCTGGATGTATCTGCCGAAAATCTGCAGCAGTTAAAAGAAGAGGCGCAGATGATCGAAACCGATATGTTGCTTCGGTATATCCGGATCTTTTCGGAGTTGTCCGGTCAGATGAAATATGCGACACAGAAGCGTGTGCTTCTTGAGGTGGCGCTGATCAAATTGTGTACGCCGGCGATGGAGACGATGGAAGATTCGTTGCTGGACCGGATACGCGCAGTGGAAGAAAAGCTGGAAAAAGGGATCGCCGTGATGCCGGAGGGCGGATACGGCAGTCCGTATCCACAGGGAAATCAAGGCGCGGCAGGCGGCTTTGGCGACAGGATGGAAGACTCGGTCAAGAAACCGGAGATCCCGCTTGCGATCCCGGAGGACGTGCAGGAAGTCGTGAAAAATTTCCGGGCGATCGCGGATGAGATCTCGGATCCGGTGCGGACGACGCTGAAAAAAGCGCGCTTAAGCCTCGGCGGCGAAAACCGTCTGATGGTCGTACTTCCGGAGGGGATCGAAGCGTCCATCGCGGGTCGGGAAGACCATGTAAAAGAACTGGAAGCGCTGATCGAACAGCGGATCGGAAAAAAGGTGGAAGTGGAAGTCCGTCAGGTAGAAGAGGGGCGGCGGTTCGACGATACATTTGTGGATATTGAAAAGAAAATCAACATGGAAATTACAGTGGAGGATTAAAGTATGGCAAAGCGTGGAGGATTTCCGGGCGGCGGAATGCCGGGAAATATGGCGAATTTGATGAAGCAGGCGCAGAAGATGCAGCGTCAGATGGAAGAACAGGCAAAAGAACTGGAGACGAAAGAATTTACGGCGACCGCAGGCGGCGGAGCTGTGGAAGTGACTGTTTCCGGAAAACGCGAAGTTCTGAAAGTGAAACTGCAGGAAGAGGTTGTGGATCCGGACGATGTGGAGATGTTGGAAGATCTGATCGTAGCTGCAACAAACGAGGCTTTGCGTAAAGTAGAAGAAGAATCCGGAGCGGCAATGTCCAAACTGACGGGGGGACTTGGCGGTCTGGGCGGCGGCATGTTCTAAAGCCGCGGCATACGGACAAAAGAAGCAGCTAGTAAGGAAGTAGATAAATGGAATATTACAGTAATCAGATCAGCCGTCTGATCGAAGAATTTTCGCATCTGCCGGGGATCGGGACAAAATCGGCGCAGCGGCTTGCGTTTCATGTGATCAACATGCCGAAAGAACAGGTGGAGCATCTGGCAAAGACGATGGTGGACGCAAGGAACAATGTCCGCTACTGCGCGCAGTGCTGTACTTTGACGGATCAGGAACTCTGTCCGATCTGTAAGAATCCGGATCGGGATCAGAAGACGATCATGGTCGTGGAGACGCCGCGTGATCTGGCGGCCTATGAGAAGACCGGGAAATACAACGGCGTATATCATGTGCTGCACGGCGCGATCTCCCCGATGCTCGGGATCGGACCGGGGGATATCCGGCTGAAAGAGTTGATGGAGCGGCTGCAGGGCGATGTGGACGAAGTCATCATTGCGACGAATTCCAGTCTGGAGGGCGAGACGACTGCGATGTATATCAGCAAGCTGATCAAACCGGCAGGGATCAAAGTGAGCCGGATCGCCAGCGGGGTTCCGGTAGGAGGCGATCTGGAATATATCGACGAGGTGACGCTCTTACGCGCGCTGGAGGGAAGAACGGAGCTGTAAATGCGGAGGTGAAACAGATGGAACGCAAAAAAGTGACGTCTTCCGATGTGGCAAAGCGGGCGGGAGTTTCCCAGGCTACTGTCTCGATGGTATTGAATAAAAAATATAATGTGTCATTTTCCAAGGAAGTGATCCGGCGGGTCGAGGAGGCTGCGCAGGAACTGGGGTATGAACTTCCGAAGCGCAGGGTAAAGAAAGAGAACCGGCGGGAAAAGCTTCTCGTTGTGTTCTGTCCGAATCTGACCAACCCGTATTATGTCATGCTTTTGCAGGGGATCGAGTCCCGCGCAACGGAACAGGGATTCGGGCTTTTCGTCTGCAACACCCAGCGGAGCCTGGAATTGGAAGAGCGGTATCTGAAAATGCTTCCGGCGCTGAATCCGCAGGGAGTAATCTACACATGTAATCCGAGCCGGTGTTTTATGTCAATCGTGGAAGAGCTGTCGCGGACGATCCCGTTTGCCGTGATCAATAACCAAAATGAAAAATTAGACGTGGACGCCGTGGAACTGGACAATTCCAAACTTGGGCGGATCATGGCAAGACATCTTCTGGATCTGGGACATAAGCATGTGGCGTATATCGCACCGCCGCTGACCGTAAGGCAGAAGCAACGGTCGAAGCGTGTGGAGGGATTTATGAAAGAATTCCGGGAAGCCGGACTTGGAGACAATGTGGTGATCAAGGCGGCGAATGAATCCATCGACAAGGACGTGCCGGGAATCGATTCGGAATACCGGATCGGATATGACCTGACAAAAGAGCTTCTGGCGGAAGAGCGGGACTTGACCGCGATCGTGGGACTGAACGATATGATCGCATTCGGAATCCTGGATGCACTTTATGATGAAAAATATAAAGTGCCCGGAGATATGTCGGTGATGGGATGTGATAATACGTTGTTTGCGAAGATGCATAAAGTGTCGCTCACGACGATCGAGCATTTCGTCATCTACAAAGGACGGGACGCCTGCGACATCATTATGAAGAAAATGAAGACGCGGCAGAGCCGTTACGCGGACATGGAACCGGTGAGCATTTATCATGTGGAATACGAGCCGAAGCTGGTCGTGCGCGGAACGACGTCATATCCTCTGGGAACACAGAAGAAAGAGGGAAAACGGAAGACCTCAAAAAAGAAAAATTAGTTTTTTAGAAGAAAAAATTAATAATAGAAGCAATTAAATTTTATTAAACATATTACAGAACATGGATTGAAGAGGCATAAAGTGCGGAACAATCCGGCGGGAATCTTTTGACTATCATCTTATATGAACATCATAGTGTTAATAATAATTGAATTATTAATCCAAAGAAATTATTAATAATTTTAGAGCTATTGACCGTTCAGAATTTGTTGCCTATAATCAAAATCAGAAAGAAAAATCTGAATTTATATTCAAAGCGTAATGCAAGGAGGAGCGGAGACATGAAATTTTTTATTGACACAGCAAAGGTAGAAGATATTAAGAAAGCAAACGACATGGGAGTGATCTGCGGAGTTACGACGAACCCGTCGCTGATCGCAAAAGAGGGACGTGTATTTGAGGAAGTGATCGCAGAGATCGCATCGATCGTAGACGGACCGATCAGCGGAGAAGTAAAGGCGACAACCGTTGACGCAGAGGGAATGATCGCGGAGGGACGCGAGATCGCGAAGATCCATCCGAACATGGTCGTAAAGATCCCGATGACAACCGAGGGACTCAAAGCATGTAAGGTGCTGACAAGCGAGGGAATCAAGACAAATGTAACTCTGATCTTTACTGCAAATCAGGCGCTTCTGGCAGCGAGAGCGGGCGCAACTTATGTATCTCCGTTCCTCGGAAGACTGGACGACATTTCCGTACGCGGAACAGATCTGATCGCAGAGATCGCACAGATCTTTGAAGTAGCAGGAATTGAGACAGAGATCATCGCAGCAAGTGTGCGGAATCCGATGCATGTGACAGACTGTGCATTGGCGGGCGCGGATATTGCGACCGTTCCGTATGCAGTGATCGAGCAGATGACACATCATCCGCTGACAGATGCCGGAATCGCCAAATTTCAGGCAGATTACAAAGCTGTATTTGGAGAATAATAAGGAGAGGCTGACATGAATAAGTTAGAATTGATGAAGACTGCCAATGAGATCCGCAAAGGGATCGTGACAGCAGTACACAGTGCAAAATCCGGACATCCGGGCGGATCACTGTCTGCGGCAGACATTTATACCTATTTGTATTTTGAAGAATTGAATATCGACCCGGAAGATCCGAAGAAAGCGGATCGTGACCGTTTTGTACTTTCCAAAGGACATACAGCTCCGGGACTGTACTCTACACTGGCACACCGCGGATTCTTCCCGGTAGAAGATCTGACGACACTGCGTCACACAGGATCTTATTTGCAGGGACATCCGGATATGAAGCACATTCCGGGCGTGGATATGTCTTCCGGTTCTTTGGGACAGGGAATCTCCGCGGCAGTCGGAATGGCGATCTCCGCCAAACTTTCCAATGAAGATTACCGTGTGTACACATTACTCGGCGACGGAGAGATCCAGGAGGGACAGGTATGGGAAGCAGCAATGCTTGCAGGATTTAGAAAGCTGGATAATCTCGTAGTGATCGTAGATAACAATAATCTGCAGATCGACGGTGCGATCGACGAAGTCAATTCTCCGTATCCGATCGACAAGAAGTTTGAAGCATTTAATTTCCATGTGATCACGATTGATGGAAATGATTTCGATCAGATCGAAGCCGCATTTAAAGAGGCGAGAGAGACAAAAGGCATGCCGACGGCGATCGTTGCAAAGACGGTCAAAGGAAAAGGCGTTTCCTTTATGGAAAATCAGGTTGGCTGGCACGGCGCGGCTCCGAACGACGAGCAGTATGCAGTGGCAATGGAAGATTTGGAGAAAGCAGGTGAAGCATTATGTCAGATGTAAAGAAGATCGCAACAAGAGAGAGCTATGGCAATGCTTTGGCTGAATTAGGAAAAGAACATGAGGATATCGTAGTGCTGGACGCCGATCTGGCGGCGGCTACAAAAACAGGCGTATTTAAGAAAGCGTTTCCGGAGCGTCATATCGACTGCGGAATCGCAGAGTGTAATATGATCGGTGTGGCGGCAGGACTGGCGGCAACCGGAAAAGTTCCGTTTGCAAGTTCTTTCGCAATGTTTGCAGCAGGACGTGCGTTTGAGCAGGTGCGCAACTCTGTCGGCTATCCGAAGCTGAATGTGAAGATCGGCGCGACCCATGCCGGAATCTCCGTTGGAGAAGACGGCGCGACCCATCAGTGTAACGAAGACATTGCTCTGATGCGTACGATCCCGGGAATGGTTGTGATCAATCCGTCTGACGATGTGGAAGCAAAAGCGGCAGTGAAAGCAGCTTATGAGCATCAAGGACCGGTGTATATGCGTTTTGGAAGACTGGCAGTTCCGGTCATCAACGACAACGAAGATTATAAATTTGAACTCGGAAAAGGCGTTGTGCTCCGCGAGGGGAAAGACGTGGCGATCATCGCAACGGGACTTCCGGTAGCAAATTGTCTGGAAGCGGCAGAAAAACTTGCGGCAGAGGGAATCGATGCGAAAGTGATCAACATTCATACGATCAAACCGCTGGATGAAGAACTGATCGTGGCAGCAGCGAAAGAGACCGGAAAAGTGGTTACGGTTGAGGAACATTCCGTGATCGGCGGTCTCGGAAGCGCAGTCTGCGACGTATTGTGCGAGCAGGCTCCGACGAAAGTTTTAAAGATTGGCGTCAACGATACATTCGGCGAGTCCGGTCCGGCGGTAGAGCTTGTGAAGAAATACGGATTGGATGCAGACAGCATTTACGAGAAAGTGAAAGCCTTTTTGTAAGAGAAGATTATGAGATAGAATCGCAGCACAGGCTAGAATAAAAGTATGAACTAAAAAAGAATTAGAAAAAGTGCAGTTTTCTTTGAATCCGTGAAAGGGGGGGGAGAGAGCTGCACTTTTTATTGTTGGATTTCTTTTTCTGTAAAAATGCGTCCCTCTTTTAATGATTAATTAGAAATAATAGAGAGAGAAAGAATGGCAGGTTCTATTGTAATTTCAACTTGCGGAACGTATAATTGAGGAAGAAAGTACGCAAGATAATACGCAAGTCTGCCCCCAAATGTCGTCTTTTTGATCTTTTGATGTCGCCTCCCGACCTTTTATATCCGGAAGAAAATTGATAAGCTGTCAGATGTGAAAATGTATTTAGGATACAGACGTTATCACAAACTGATTATACAGGAGGTTTATCATGGGATCTTTGGGAAGATGGATCACGAACGGGACGGCGAAACCGTTTTGGGCAAGAAAAGTATTTGAGATAGAAAAAGCGGTGAAATGCGCGACGGCAAAAGTATGCGGTCTGGGGCAGTTTCATTTTTGGATGAATCATGAGAAAGTGGAGGATCATGAACTGGATCCGGGGTGGACGGATTACCGAAAACTGATCCAGTATGTGACCTTTGATGTGACGGAGCAGCTTCATTCAGGGGAAAATGTGTTGGAAGTGGAGGTTGGAAACGGTTGGTTCCATAAGATGGATGAACATTACAGTTTTCATTTTCCGAAATTTATGCCGCCGAATCCGAATCCATACCGCCCGTTTGGGGAAGAACTTGTGCTGGCGCTGGAACTGCGGATCGTCTATGAGGACGGGACAGAATCGGTGCTTCATGCAGATGATTCATTTCAGGTGAGAAGACATCCGGTTGTGATGAGCAATGTCTATGGTTCGGAGACGATCGACGGACGGCTGTTCGAGGCGGAAGCGTCGGAATGGGAACAGGCGGTTCTTGTGCCAAAAGAGAAAGAGCCAACCGGAAGACTGACAGAGCAGTGTCAGCCTCCCGTGAAAGTGATCCGATCGTATGCGGGCGAATGTCTCGGAAATGTAAACGGACGTGAGATTTATGATTTCGGGCAGAACATGTCCGGAATATTGGAGTTTGAAGCGTTCGGAAAACGCGGCGATGAGGTGCGGATCTATCCGGCTGAGAAACTGGCGGAAAACGGCGACGTCGACCAGATGGCGAAAGGCTGGGTGAATCTGGATTCCTGTATTACCTATATCATCGGAGAAGATGACCGGTGGGAGAAATGCCGGATGAAATTTACTTATTTTGCAGGGCGTTACGTTGCGGTTGAGCGAGTGTATGGACAGGAGACACGGCAGGCGGGATCGGAAATCCGGATTCGGAACGTGACTGCCCACGCGATCAGCAGTGCGTGGAAGACAGACGGTACATTTTCCTGTGATGACAAACGCTATGAGCAGATTTACAGTCTTGTGGAAAAAGCGGTGGAAGCCAATATGGTCAGCGTACATACCGACTGTCCGACGATCGAGCGTTTTGCATGGCAGGAACCGAATCATCTGATGGCACCGTCGATCTTCTATATGAAAGACGGACGGAAATTGTGGGAGAAGTTCCTGTTGGATATGCGGACGGCACAGCATACGGCGGACGACTATTTTCTGGATATGGAGGGGAATCCGTATTATCCGGGCGAGGGGCTGATGCCGTCCCAGTGTCCGTGCTATTTTCCGAATGTGCTTCCGGTTCCGGGACTGGGAGATTTTTATGATATTATTCCGTGGGGAAGCACCTGTATTTTGGGAACGTATTGGCATTATTTGTTTTATGGTGATAAGCAGATCGTCGAAGAGAATTACGAAGCCGGAAAACGGTATCTGGAACATCTGAAAACGAAAGTAAATGCGGACGGATTTTTAAATCACGGGCTTGGCGACTGGGGCAATCCGAAAAATGAATTTGTGCGTGAAAATATTGAGACGGCATTTTTGTACGCGGATGCGAAGACGCTTGCTTATTTTGCCGAGGTGCTTGGATATGCCGAAGAAAAGCGGCAATTGGAAAGATATGCGGATCAGGTGAAAGAGAATTATAATGAAAAGCTGCTTGTGTGGAACGAGGAATTAAACGGCTGGTGCTACCGGGCGTGGGATCATCCGGACGAACTGTTCCTGACACAGGCGGCGGAAGCGCTGCCGCTTTACTGGGGGATGGTTTCCGAGGAAAAAGAGGTGGATGTTGTTCGGGCGTTCCGATATACGCTGGAACAGAAAAACGCACTGATCAGCGGGGAGATCGGACTGCCGTATGTGATCCAGACTGCGCGGAAATATGGTATGAGCGATCTGATCTGCCGCTATATTTTACGGGACGAACATCCGAGTTACTATGCGTTTGTACTGGATGGAGAGACGACGCTGGGCGAATATTGGGAAAAGAATCCGAGAAGTCACTGCCATGATATGATGGGGCACATTGTGGAATGGTATTATAACGGAATCGCGGGAATCCGACCGCTGAAGCCGGGATTTGAAAAAATCTGTATCTGCCCATATCTGCCGGAAAGTATGCATGAATTTGCATGCAGTTATGAATCTGTCCGGGGAACGATCCGCGTGCAGGTGAAAGATTGCGGAGAAGAGGTGGAACTGACTGTACAGGTTCCGGAACAGATCGAATTTGAGATCGATCTGACGGAACTTGCACGGAGAGGAAAAGAGATCGTGTGGAAGCGCATTTAGCGCTTCCGATCCGATTGCTGCGCACGAAATTCCATCGGCGTAATGCCGTAATATTTTTTAAATACTGCGCGGAAATTTCCTGTGTCGGAGTAGCCCAGCTCTTCGGCGATCGCAGCGACCGGAAGATCCGGATTGGAAAGCAGACGGGCGGCATGGTTCATTTTCAACTTGAGGATATTTTCACTGAAACTCATGCCGGTACTTGTCTTGATGATCCGCTGGAGCTGGCGTTCGCTGTAATTGAAAAAAGCGGCGAGTTCCTTGAGCGAAACGGTCGTAAAATGTTCCTGCATATATTTTAAAATATAGACGAGATTCTGGTCTTTGTCGCTGTCAGTCAGCGCCGGAACGGATACATTTGCTCCGTGATTCCGCAGAAGAACGATAAAAAACGCATTGATAATGGAATTGAGCATCCGTTTCCTGTATTGACGGTTGCTTTTGTACTCTTCGTAGGCGTAGCCGACGTAGTTGAGCGCTTCCGTATCGCCGTTTGTGGAGAAGAGCAGGAACGGATGTGTCTTGGAATTGTACAGCGTCCGCATGAAAAAATCGGACAGAATATCATTTTCCGAGAGCGTGCCGAAAAATGCGGTTTCAAACGTACTGATCCTCAAAATGATATTGAAGATCACGCTGTCATCCGAAAACGCACTGACAGCGTGCGGCGTATCCGGTGCGATGATGCAGATGTCGCCGGCTTTCATTTGGATTTTCTGTTCCAAAATGTAGTTGGTGCAGCTTCCCTCCATCACGCAGACGACTTCCAGAAATGCATGTTTGTGCCAGGTGCACGGAAGATAGCGGAGGTGCTGATAAATTTCGCAGTCCAGATCTTTGTGGAAAAAAGAATCTTCGTTCAGCGTTGTGGCGAGCAGACTCGGGAGCGGGTCCGATGTGGTCTGACTGGCTTTCAAAAGAATGTCCCGGCAGGATGCGACTTCGTGAGGAAGATCCAGCTGACGTGAGGGATTCTGTGCATGGAGTGATTTGAAAACCGATTCTAACGGGCGCAGATCGGTATTGATTTCGTGGGTATAGTGGTCGGTAAATTTCATAGTGCAGCCTCCGTGGCGTAATGTTTGATAGATGATATAGTGAAAAACAGTATCCGGATTCATGGAGCGTAATCTGGGTTCAGTATAAAACAGGGGGGAGAACCTGTCAAATGGAAAAGGAGTGTGGAAAAATGAGAGAATTTAAAAACAGAAGAAATCCGATTTTGCCGTTGGAATTTCATATTCCGGACAGTGAAGCGCATGTGATGCCGGATGGAAAATTATATTTATATGGAAGCTTTGATGATCGGGAGGACGTATACTGCAGCGATCGGTATCGGGTTGTGTCCACGCCGGATATGGAACATTGGACGATCCACGACGTATCGCTTACCGGGCAGGAGATTCCGTGGTTCAACGACCCGGATGCGCCGAAATATCAAGGCATCGACTGGACACATCCGACTCCGTTTATCCGGAAGATGTTGGAAAATATGGCGGCAGACGGCGAGGATATGAAAGAGCAGTTTGAGAAAGCGGCGGAAAATGAAAAACCACCGCTGTTGTTCGCGCCGGACTGTATCGAAAAAGACGGGAAATATTATCTGTATTTTTGTATGACTGATGACAGTGAGGGCGTGGCAGTTTCGGATCGCCCGGAGGGACCGTTTACAGATCCGGTCCAGCTTCCGTGCGGCGGGATCGATCCGGCGATCTTTATCGATGATGACGGGCAGGCATATTATTATTGGGGACAGCTTTTTTCCCACGGTGTGAAGCTGAATGAGGATATGATCTCATTTGATGAGGGTGCGGTTGTACATGATCTTGTGACCGAGGAAGAACATTATTTCCATGAGGGATCTTCCATGCGGAAAATCAGGGATACTTATTATTATGTCTATGCAGACATGGAGAGAGGAAAGCCGACGGCGCTTGGATACTCAACCGGAAAATCGCCGCTCGGACCATTTACCTATCGGGGAATTGTGATCGACAATGACCATTGCGATCCGGAAAGCTGGAATAATCATGGTTCGATCGAATGTGTGAACGGACAGTGGTATGTATTTTATCATCGCTGCAGCCGGGGAACGCAGCGTTACCGGAGACTTTGTGCGGAGCCGATCACGATCAATCCGGACGGAACGATCAACGAAGTGAAAATGACATCTCAGGGCGTCGGCACACCGTTTGCACCGGGCGAGACGATGATGGGATATCAGGCATGTGAGCTGCAGGGAAAAGTTTATATCGGTGTGGAGGAACAGTTGAAAGACAACGCCGGAAATTGTTATGAAGAGAAATTGACGAATCTTTATGCCGGGGATGAGATTTATTTCCGTTATGTGGAGAGTGCAAAAGACTGGACGAAAGTACGCCTGATAACTGCAGGAAGCGGAAAAGTTACCGTGCGGATGAACGGGAAGATTGCGGGAAGTATTACGGTTGAGGGAAAGACGGGAATAACGAAGCTAACAGAGGCGGCGATCGGGATGCCGGCGGGGCGATATGAGGTTGTATTGAAAGTAGATGCGGTCGAGGGACTGGAGATCTTTGAGGTGACGATGGAGTAGGAGATTCTTATTCAAACATGAAAAATCCGATTTTGTTTTGGACTACAAGGCAAAGTCGGATTTTTTGGTTGTTTAGAGAGTACCCAAAGCGAACACTTTCAATACTGGTTTAAAAGTGTTTGCTTTGGGAAAGAAAAAATTTATAATAGAGAAAATGACGGAGGTGTGATATGGGGAAGTTGGAAGCATCCGGGATTCGTCCGATTGAGGGAAGAGATCCGTTTGCGATATAAAAACTGTCTGGACGAAATGTAAAAATCCTGTCGAACGCATCTGACACCAAATGCTAAATTCAGCCTTTTCTCTATGCTATGCTTGAGAAAAAATTTAGCAGAGGTGAATGAAATGGAAAGACAGATACCAAAAAACGTACGTCAGATAGGAAATGTAAGCGGATCACCGAAAATATATGTAGAAGATTATGTAGACACATTTTTTACGCAATTATGCGAGAAAGCGGGAGAGACTCCGATCGGCGCGTTCCTCGTCGGGGATTTTCAGAAGACGGACGAGGAAGAATACGTCTATATTTACGGCGCGGTCCAGATGCACGAATTGAAAATGTCAGGGAAAGATTACCTGATCGACGAAGATACATGGAAACATGCGTATGAGGACTGCAAACAGTATTTCGAGGACGGAGAGATGCTCGGATGGTTTGTAGCACATGCGGGCGTGCCGCTGGATCTTGAGGATGCGGTTGTAAAACTGCATAAAAAATCATTTCCGCGGGAAAATTCTGTTTTTATCATGAAAGATCCGGTGGAGCAGGAAGAAAAATATTTCGTGCATCAGATGAACGATCTTCTGGAGATCTCCGGTCATTATACATATTATGAGAAAAATCCCTGTATGCAGAATTATATGATCTCCTGCAGAAAAAAGAACGGGGTGTGTCCCACGGAAACTGTGGAAGATCGAGCGGCAAAGGATTTCCGCAGCATTGTGCGCGATCGCGGAGGGCGGAAGCATCAGAGGAAGACAAGCCGTCTGATGTATGCGATGAGTACCTGCCTTGTGTTGATCGTGCTTGTTATGGGCGTTGTTACGATGAACAATATGGACAAGATGAAAGCGGTACAGTCGGCGCTCCATGAGATGTCCGGAGATTCGGAAAAAGAAACGAAGATTGTAAAGGAGAACGGAAAGGATGCCGTATTGGACGGAACAGATACCGGAGAACTGACGCAGGTGTCCTCGGGAAATGTGCAGTCTGAGGGGATTCCGGAAGTATCCGGCGGCGATCCGGCAGCGGAGGATGCCGGGACAGCGCAGCAGGGAGCAGGTGACGGAAGTACGGAAACAGGCGATTCGGCGGCAGATGGCAGTGTGATACCGGAAGGCGATCCGGCGGCAGACGGCAGTGTGGTACCGGAGGGCGAAGCGGCAGGCGATCATATGACCGGAGGCAGTATAACAGGAGGCAGTGTGACCGGAGGCGACGCGCCTGCAGGAGAGACTTTTAACGGCAGCGACGGCGTTTATATTGTGGAAGAGGGAGACACACTGGCGATCATCAGCCGGAAGATGTACGGAGATATCAGCCATGCCGACGCGATCAGCCGGATGAACGGTCTGACGGACGGAAATTTGATTTACATAGGTCAAAAATTGCTATTGCCTTAAAATGATGCTATACTACTATCACGAAAAAGAACGAGACAAGGAAAAAGATCGGGAAGAAAGAGACAAGGGGTAGAAGATGGCTCAAAAGAAAAATCCGAATCTGCGGCTGATGAAGCCGCTGAATCTGGAAGAAATGAAAAAGAAAGCGGGGCAGTACCGGAGAAGCCGGGCGAAGAAATGGCTGACCGGGATCGTTCTGGGCTCGATGATGATATTCGGAACCGGGATGCTGATCGTGAATCATCCGTATGATACCGTGTACAGTACGTCTTCTTATAAACGGGAGACGGCGGACAGCAACCAATATGCGGCATTTGGAAAAGGGATCGTGCGTTACAGCCGGGATGGGATCACTTATCTGACGCGGAAAAATGAGGAGCGCTGGATCTGGCCGTCCCAGTTTAAAAATCCGGAGATCGATATACAAAAGAATGTGTTTGCCGTGGGTGATATCGGCGGAAATGCGATCCAGGTCTTTACAGAAGACGGTGTAAAAGGGGAGATTGAGACGACGCTTCCGATAGAAATGTTTTCAGTTTCGGATCAGGGGATTGTGAGCGCTGTCTTAAAAAATGAAAATGCACCGATGATCGTGACCTATGACGCGGCGGGAAACATTCTTGTGGAAAATCAGGTATCGGCATCCGGCAACGGCTATCCGACCGCGCTGGAGATGTCGCCGGACGGAACCGTACTGATGGTTTCCTATCTTTCTTCCGAGGGCGGAGCACTGAAGTCCAAGGTGGTCTGCTATAATTTCGGGGAGACAGGGAAGAAAGAAAGCGACAGACAGACCGGATCGGAAGAATATGCGGATGTGATCATTCCGGAGATTTATTTTATGGGGGCATCCAGAGCGGTTGCGGTCAGTGACAAATCGTTCGTCGTTTACGAGGGCGGACAGAATTTGAAAAAGAAAACGGAAATCCAGATCGGGCAGGAGATCAAAAGCTCGTTTCACACCGATCAGTATATTGGATTTGTCCTGCTGAATAAAGATAAATCCGGTTACGAAGTCCGGCTTTACAATAAGAATGGGAAAATGCTCATGAACCGGGAGCTGACCGGAGAGTACAGTAATGTACAGATGGTTGGCAATGAGATCATTCTGTATGAGGGCTCGAAGTGCTGTATCATCACAAGCACGGGCGTTCCGAGATTTAAAGGAGACTTGAAAGTAGATGCGCTTGCAGTGATCCCGGTCAATGGATTCAATAAATATCTCGTGATGAGTGCGAATGAGCTGCGGGTGATCCACCTTGCGATATAGGAGAAACAAAGGATGAATAACTGGTTATTGATAGTAGTGGGAGTGATTTTTCTTGTCGGCATGGTCGTGGGAGGGATCCGCGGATTTTTTAAGATCGGATTGTCTCTGCTTTCCTCCGTGCTGACGATCATTCTTGTGATTTATTTGTCGCCGTATGCGGCAGATGCATTGGTGAAATATACTCCGGTGGATGAGATGATCGAAGAAAAATGCATCGAAATGTTTATGCCGGAATTATCGGCGGATCTGTTTGAGGGGAAAGACCTGACCGGTACGCCGCTTGCAGGCATCGATCCGGAGCAGTTCCAAAATATGTCGGATCTGGATCTGAGCAGGCTCGGGATTACCGCGTCGGATGTGGTAAAAGCATTGGGAGAGATTCCAAAGGATCAGCAGATCAAGGAACTGGAGGAGTCCAATCTTCCTCAATTTTTAAAAGACGCGCTTCTGGAAAATAATAACACAACGATTTACGAAGAACTGGGAGTGCAGACTTTTGCCGCCTATGTGGCGTCGTACATTTCAAGGATGGTGATCAAGATTTTGTCGTTCCTTGTGACGTTTATTGTGGCAGTGATCATTGTCAGAGCGCTGATGGCAGCGGTGGATATTATCGGAGAACTTCCGGTGATCGGGTTTTTCAATCATCTTGGCGGTGTGGCGCTGGGCGGCGTGATCGCACTTCTGATCGTCTGGGTCGGATTTCTTGTGCTGACGCTTTTGTATTCGACGGAAGCAGGAAAGACATGTTTTGATCTGATCGAGCAGAGTGAGATCCTGACATTTTTATATGAGAAGAATCTGCTGCTGGCGAAATTACTGTCGTTTCAATAAAAAGAGAAAGCTTTTCTAACAAAAGGTAACAGGTACAGGGGTGCGGTATGATCAGAATAGCGGTCGTGGAAGACGAGGAATATTATGTAAATCAACTGACCGGGTATTTGAACGAATATCAGAAAACAGAAAAAGAAGAACTGGATATTACGGTTTACCGGGACGGAGATGCGGTCACTGCGGAATATAAGTCGCAGTTTGACATTATCCTGATGGATATCCAGATGAAATTTGTGGATGGGATGACGGCGGCGGAGGAGATCCGGAAAATGGATTCCGAGGTCGTCATTATCTTCATTACAAATATGACGCAGTATGCGATACGCGGATATGAAGTTGACGCTCTGGATTATGTGCTGAAGCCGGTGTCTTATTTTGCATTCAGTCAGAAATTAAAGCGGGCGGTGTCCCGGATCAAAAAGCGGAGCAGTAAATACATCACGCTTGCGGTAAAAGGCGGCGTGATCCGGGTCGATCTGGATGATATTTATTATGTGGAAAGCGCGGGACACAATCTGCTGTACCACATGGGAAATGCGACGCATTTGACGTCCGGCACGATGAAATCGGCGGAGGAACAGCTTGCAGAGTATGGATTTTCCCGGGGGAATACCTGTTATCTCATCAATCTGGCACATGTGGATGGGATTCAGGATAAATGTGCGGTCGTGAAAGGCGAAAGGCTGCAGATCAGCCGACCGAGGATGAATGCGTTTATGCGGGAACTGACAAGGTACTGGGGGGAATTGAAATAATGGAAACCGTTGTAAATATCGTACTGCCGGATATTCCGAGGATTTATACGGCGCTGGCAGAATGGCTGGCGTGCCTGATCTGTATCTCGGAAGTGAAACGGCGCATCGGGGGCTGGAAGCTGGCAGGCATTTCGATCGGGATGCTGTGTGTGCAGTCGGCATTTTTGTATCTGACGGTCGATGCGGAGGGAATCTGGTGGATGGTCTGTATGGCGGTGGCGGTCTTCTGATCATCATTTATGCGTTGGTCTTTTTCGTGAGCTGGTTCTGCTACCGCAAATATGAAAATCAGGAAGAGGCGATCCAGGTGACGGGGAAAGAACTGATCTCCTGTGTGATCATCGGTCTTGCGGTGTTCCTGATCAGTAATCTTGGGTTTGTATCATTGACGACGCCGTTTGGCGGAAGAGGAGCGGCGGAGATCTTTAATGTGCGGACGCTTGTGGATCTGGGAGGTGTTGCGATCCTTTATGCATTTCATGGGCAGAGGGTGGATCTGCGAGTGCGGCATGAACTGGAGAGTGTGCAGAATATCCTGCATAATCAGTATGTACAGTATCAACAGTCGCAGGAAGCGATGGATCTGATCCATTATAAATATCATGATCTGAAGCATCACATCATTGCGCTCCGGGCACAGGAAAATGCGCAGCAGCGGGACGCCTATCTGGATAAGATGGAAGAGGAGATCCGGAATTTTGAGGCGCAGAACCGGACGGGAAACGAGGTGCTGGATACACTGTTGAATTCCAAGATGCTGCAGTGCATGAAGAAAGATATCTCAATGACATGCGTGGTGGATGGAACATTATTTGATTTTATGGATGCGATGGATATTTGTTCTATTTTCGGAAATGCGTTGGATAATGCGATCGAATATGAGGAGACGGTCGCAGAGAAAGAGAAGCGCCTGATCCATGTGACGGCGCATGCACAGAAGAATTTTCTGATCGTGCGGTTTGAAAATTATTGTGAGGAGCAGATGGAATTTACGAAAGTGTTTCCGGCAACAACGAAGAGAGATACGCAGTTCCATGGATATGGTCTGAAAAGTCTGCGCTATACGGCGCGGAAATATGGCGGCGAAGTGGATATCAATGCGGAGGAAAACTGGTTTGTGCTGAAAGTATTGATACCGATGAAGATGAGAGAAGCATGAATAGATCATATATAAGAAAATCGTATATGAGAAAAAGAACGTTTGGATTTGTATGAAGTGGACAAAATCAAACGTTCTTTTTTGTGAATATTATACAATGAAATTGCAGATTATGCAGGAAAAGTACAGGTTATGCAGAACTTCGTTTTGAGGAAATATTTCTGATAAGATATAGTTACATGAAACGGGCACACAAAAAAACGTGCCGGGTTGCTATCATGAACAAAAGCAATGGGAGGAAAAAGAGAGATGTTAGCAATTAATATTGAAGACGTAATGAACGTCTTGAACACCTGCAAGCCATATCTGATCGCACTTGGCGTTATCTTGGCGCTTGCGGCAATTATTACGGTTGCGGTGATGAAGCTGCCGAAGCCAAAAAAGAAACTGATTCGTGCGCAGAGCTGGATCGCTTTCTTACTGGCAGTAGTTGTGATCGTGAACATGATCTGCTGGGGACCGATGTCCAGTATGATCTCACTGGCAACAGAAAAGAGTGATATTCAGAAAGAGACGTCGGATGCTGCAACCGCGCTTTGTGAACAGATCGCAGATGAGGGAATCGTACTTCTGAAAAATGAAGACGGCAGACTTCCGCTCGAGGAGGGAACAAAGCTGAATGTATTTGGGTGGGCTTCTACAAACCCTGTATATGGAGGAACAGGATCCGGCGGACTTTCTGATGCATATCCGACAGTATCATTGCTGGAGGGACTTGAGAATGCAGGATTTGAAGTAAACGGTGAACTGGCGGATTTTTACAAGGAATTTAGAGAGACACGCCCGACTGTCGGAATGTGGGGACAGGATTGGACGATTCCGGAGCCGACGATCGAGGAATATGACGAGGCGGGAATTTTTGAGTCTGCAAAAGAGTATTCCGATACCGCAGTTGTCGTTATTTCACGTTCCGGCGGAGAGGGAGCGGATCTCCCGACAAGCCTGGATCCGGAAGTGGAAGATACATTCGAAGCAGGAGACGCATTCGGCGCATCCGGACTTCGGATCAGTGATCAGAAAGACGATCTGGACGCATCCAAACATTTCCTGGAGCTGACGAACAGAGAGCAGGCAATGCTGGACCGTGTTGCGGCAGATTATGAGGACATTATTGTTGTTGTGAATGCGGCAAATGCAATGGAACTCGGATTCGTTGACGAATACGAGCAGATCAGCAGCGTACTGTGGTGCCCGGGAACCGGTCAGTCAGGATTTAATTCGCTTGGATCTATTTTAAAAGGAGAGACGAATCCGTCTGCAAAGACAAGCGACACGTTTGTAAGAGATCTGACAAAGACGCCTACATACAACAACTTCGGATTCTTTGCATATGACAATATGGACGAGTTTGAAGTGGATGGTTTTGTGCCGAATTTTGTAAACTATACAGACGGAATCTATGTGGGATACCGTTTCTATGAGACAGCGGCGGAAGAAGGGCTGATCAATTATGAAGAAATGGTACAGTATCCGTTTGGTTATGGACTTTCCTATACGACATTTGAACAGAAAATGGGAGAGTTGGAAGTAAAAGACGGTACGATTTCCGTTGACGTAACTGTTACAAATACAGGGGATGCGGCAGGAAAAGACGTCGTAGAGATTTATTATAACCCGCCGTATACAAACGGAGGAATCGAGAAAGCATCTGTAAACCTGATCGGATTTGAGAAGACAGAAGTTCTGGAGCCGGGTGAGAGCGAAACCGTTACCGTGACATTTGCGGAAGAGGATATGGCGTCTTATGACGACATCAATGCAAAAGCATATGTGTTGGAAGCAGGAGATTATGAAATCTCTCTCCGCACAGATTCACATACCGTTGTAGATACCAAAACACATACGGTAGACGAGACGATCACATACAGCGGTGAAAACGGACGTTCTACGGATGAGACAACGGCAACAAACCAGCTTGATTTTGCAAATGGAGACGTGACTTATCTTTCCCGCGCAAATGGATTCGCAAATTATGCAGATGCGACAGCGGCGCCGACCAACTTTACAATGTCGGAAGAAGACAAAGCTACGTTCATGAACAACAGCAATTATAATCCGGAAGATTATAATGACGAGTCGGATGAAATGCCGACAACAGGCGCGAAAAACGGACTGGAACTGGTAGATCTCAGAGGCGTGGACTATGATGATCCACAGTGGGATAAACTTTTGGATCAGCTGACGGTCAGCGAGATGGATACGATGATCGCACTTGGCGGTTATCAGACGTCCGCAGCGAAGAGCGTCGGAAAGATCCAGACGATCGATTGTGACGGACCGGCGTCGATCAACAATAACTTTACCGGAACCGGCTCTATCGGATTCCCGTCAGCGGTGATCATTGCAAATACATGGAATGTTGACATCGCGGACGCATTCGGACAGAGCATCGGTAAGATGGCGGACGAGATGGGCGTATCCGGATGGTATGCACCGGCTATGAATATCCACAGAAGCGCATTTGCAGGACGTAACTTCGAGTACTATTCAGAAGATCCGTTCCTTTCCGGAAAAATTGCAACGGCAGCGGTTGCAGGAGCAGAAAAAGAGGGCGTATATGCGTATCTGAAACATTTTGCGCTGAACGATCAGGAGACAAACCGTACAAATCAGCTTTGTACATGGTTCAATGAGCAGTCAGCCCGTGAAATTTATCTGAAGCCGTTTGAAATGTGTGTAAAAGAGGGTGGAGCAAAGGCAGTGATGTCCGCGTTCAACTTCTATGGAACAGAGCCGGCAGGAGCAAGCTCCGAGGTATTGAACAACATTCTTCGTGACGAATGGGGATTCCGCGGATTTGTCCTGACAGACTACTATGGAGTATACGGTTATCAGGATGCCGACCGTATGATCCGTAACGGAAATGACTGTATGCTCGTTGCATATGATACAGAGACAAACCATCTGACAGACCAGAAGAGCGCGACAAGCGTGCAGGCAATGCGTCAGGCATGCAAGAACATTATGTATACGGTAGTAAACAGCCGTGCATATGATGCTGAAAATTTTGAAACAGGTCTGCTGACATGGCAGATCGCAGCGATCGTGATCGACGTGATCCTGGCAGCAGGATTGATCGTGCTTGAGATCGTGGCGATCAAAAAATTCAAAAAGAGAAGCGCCGAAGTTGTAAAAGCCGCTTCAAATGCAGAGAAAGAATAATTTCAGAATATCTCATGAAAAAATGAGTAAATAAATGAGTTGGAAGACGGAGAAAGAATCGGGAGAGATCCCGATTCTGCTTCCGTATAGAGAGATGAAAACGTTCGTACAGGGGATTACAGGAGGGACAAAATTGAAACATCGCGATATCATAGATAAAATGACATTGGAAGAAAAAGCCGCATTTCTAAGCGGGAAAAATGTGTGGCAGACAAGAGATTACAGCCGGCTTGGCCTGCCGTCGATCTTCTGCTCCGACGGACCTCACGGGATCCGTAAACAGGCGGGAGCCGGGGATCATCTTGGGTTAAACGCATCTCTTCCGGCAACTTGCTTTCCGACCGCGGCGACAGTTGCAAACAGTTGGGATGAACGGCTGGGTGAGGAATTAGGCGAAGCGCTCGGAGAGGAAGCGGCGGCACAGGAAGTGAACGTGCTTCTCGGACCGGGGCTGAATATGAAACGCAGTCCGCTTTGCGGAAGAAATTTTGAATATTTTTCCGAAGATCCATATCTGGCAGGAAAAATGGCGGCGGCTTATGTAAAGGGAATCCAGAGCCAGGGCGTGTATGCATGTCCGAAACATTTTGCGGTGAACAGTCAGGAACTGCGCCGTATGGCAATGAACTCCGTATTGGACGAGAGGACACTGCGCGAGATTTATCTGACGGGATTTGAGATTGCCGTAAAAGAGGGCAAGGCGAAATCCATCATGACAAGTTACAACGAAATCAATGGCACATATGCCAATGAAAATAAACATTTATTACAGGAGATCCTGCGAAAAGAGTGGGGATTTGACGGGATCGTCATTACAGACTGGGGCGCATCCAACGACCATGCGGCAGGCGTGGCGGCGGGATCCAATCTGGAAATGCCTGCGCCGGGACTCGATTCCGCAAGGGAAATCCTGCGGGCGATCGAAGAAAAGACACTGACGGAGGAAGAACTGGACGCATGTGTGGACGGACTTCTGGACGCGGTTTTGACATTGAGTGAGAATGCGAAGGGAAAGAAACGCACATTTCCGGAAACGGCGCACCATGATCTTGCAAGACGGGCAGCGGAAGAAAGCGCGGTGCTTCTGAAAAATACCGATGAGATCTTACCGCTGAAAGCAGGATGTAAGATTGCTGTGATCGGAGATTTTGCGGTGGAACCCAGATATCAGGGAGCCGGATCTTCGATGGTAAATCCGACCTATCTGGAAACGATCGAGAAAGTGATCGGCAATTACGATCTTCAGGTCGTGGGGATCAACAGAGGCTACAAACGGACCGGAGAAGCGGACGAGGCGATGAAAAAAGAGGCGCTGGATCTGGCGGCAGCGGCGGATATTGTTCTGTATTGTTTCGGATTGGATGAGCTGAGTGAATCGGAGGGAATGGACCGTTCCCATATGCGGATCCCGCAGAACCAGATCGAACTTCTGCAGTCGATCGTTCAGGTCAATGAAAATGTAGTCGGACTGCTCAGCGCAGGCGCATCGATCGAAATGCCGTGGCATTATTGCTGTAAAGCGATCCTGCATGGATATCTGACCGGTCAGGCGGGGGCGAGCGCGATGCTGAACATTCTGACCGGAAAGGTAAACCCATCCGGAAGACTCAGTGAAACTTATCCGCTCCGCTATGAAGATACATCGGCATTCCGGCATTTTCCGAGTACACAGAGAAATTCGGAATATCGGGAAAGTATTTACATCGGATACCGTTATTACGATACAAGCAAGGTCCGGGTACAGTATCCGTTCGGATATGGGCTGTCTTATACGACATTTATGTATTCAGATCTGAAAGTCGATGCGGATGGAGCAACATTTACATTGACAAATACAGGAAAAATGGACGGCGCGGAAGTCGTACAGCTTTATGTCGGACTTCCGAATGCGATCGTATTCCGACCGGAAAAAGAGCTGAAAGGCTTCCGGAAAGTATTTTTGAAATCGGGCGAAAGCAAAGAAGTCAGAATTGATTTTGACGATAAGACGTTCCGTTATTGGAATGTGAAGACGAACGGATGGGAAGTCGAAGAGGGAATCTATCAGATCATGATAGGAGCAAGTGTGGCGGACATCAGGCTGGAGGGCAAACTGCAGGTGAGTGGAACGACGGATCGGTATCCGTACAATCCGGCGAAACTTCCTTACTATTATACCGGTATCGTACAGCAGATTTCAGACGAAGAGTTTGAAGAACTTTTAGGGCACCCGATCCCATCGGGAAAGTGGTCCGGAGACCTTGGGATCAATGACGCGATCTGTCAGATGTATTATGCGAAAAGCGGTCTTGCCAGAGTGATATATAAAGTATTGACGACCATGAAGAAAAAAAGTGAAGAAAAAGGGAAACCGGATCTGAATATCCTTTTCATTTATAACATGCCGTTCCGTGGGATTGCGAAGATGATGGGCGGAATGGTCAGTATGGAAATGGTCGAGGGAATGGTGACGGTCGTGAATGGTCATTTCTTAAAAGGAATGAAAAAGATCATCGGCGGATTCTTCCGGAATCAAAAAGCAAATAAAGCGTACGAAGCGAAGCTCGCGGAAAAATAGCAGGATGGGAAAACAAAGAACGGGAAAGCAAAGTGCGCGATTGAGGTGAAAGATTAAGAATGAAAGAAAAATGGATGAATATATGGAAATCGTTTGAAGAGAAACATCCGAAACTTTCCAAATGGGTGTATCAGATTTTCTATTTTTTTGTATTCAGTATGGGAGTTACCGTGTTCCAGTATCTGGTATTTACATTTATGCCGGGATGGCTGGGGCTGGAACTCGCGGGGACGGAGTTTATGTGGCCGCAGAAAGAAATGCATATCTTGGGTGTAGATTTTACATGGAGTCTGTTGGGATATAATGTGCTCCGGGATGCGAGCGGTGCGGTGATCATCGGCGGCGGACTCGGATATTTTATCAGTTATGAAGTCGGATCGTTTCTGGCGCAGTGCATCAACTTTCCGCTGCAAAGAAACATTACGTTTAAGAGCAAAGGGAATCCGGTGTATCAGGCAATGTGGTATTTTATTGCCTGGATCGTGATCTCCCTGATCTGTAACGGATTTAACAATCTGTGGATGCCGATCGCGTCGGCATATGTGCCGCCGGCAATTTATAATCTGCTGGTAACGTTTATCACAGGCGGCGTTTCGATGGTGATCTTCTTCTTTGTATTTAAGATCATCTTCCCGGAGGGGGAACCGAAAAAAGAGAAATAGAAGACAGATTATCACGGATGAGTGAAAGTATAGAAAAATTTTGCGCTAAGAGTCAGGTTTTTTGCACAAGCCTGACTCTTATTCTTTACAATAAAAATGCTAGCGTCGGTGTACAAGGCGTGTTTCCCTTTGTACATCGACGCTTCCATCGTTGTATTCATATCTTTAATATAGCATATCTTTGCAGAATAATTGTATCGTGTCAGGATCTTTTATTATGAAAGAGTTATCTAAATTACAGAGTTTTTCCAACATGTCCTGAAAGCAATGAATCGTATTTGCATCCTCAGAATAATAGAACTTCTCGGATGCAGAATTTTCATGCGGTATGAAAAACATGTTATGACTGCTGAGGTATAGAGATAATTCTATATTTCCACGGTCAAGTACAGGGTTCGTGTCATTGAGTATAAAAATTTTGCAGCCATTTTTTGCGCTGTCTATCAACTGAGACAGATAATTTTGACGTTCTGACTCAGTTAATACAAAATGTATGTGAGAGAATGCTGACCTTGCCGTCGAATAAAAAACGGGTAAGTGCAGATTTATAAATATATATATTCCAGCGGGAGGCTGTTTTCCGGTAGTAAGAATATATTGCAAGGATTTCAGTCTGATTTTTGATATTTTCCGTTGCGGAGTGCAGCATTTCTTTTTTCAGAAAAAACATCGGAAGCGAAGTTGTGAGAAGAAAGAGTTCACACCCGGTAAAAAAATCAGAGAAGAAATTTCTATTATATAATTGGATAAAGTCCGATGTTCCTATGAGGGGGGTTCGCCCGCGCAGTAAATAATTGACGGCACCGTAATAGCGTTCCGTTTGAAAAGTATCCTGTGTGATAATGACATTTCTTACATTTAAAAGCGTATCAAGGTATGTGATCACACATAATCTGTTTTTCAATACAAGCAGACTTTCGTAAGTGAAAAGTGTGTTGTCAATATTGTAAAATTCCACGGATATACTTTGATCTGACAAACTATAAAAAGAGCATAGATCCCGGCAGATGTGGATGCGATGGGCGGGGTCAGATAAGTCCGCTATCATACGCAGATGCAGTGTGGTGTTTGACGAAAGGTTTTGAACCATATTCATCCAGAACGGAATACATTCGTTGTTTCCATAATCAGAAGAAAACGGCATAGAGATGCATTCCAGAACTGCATCCGTCGTATGTTCTGCGATTTCGGATGTGACCTGTGCAAGGAGGGAATTATTCGATTCAAAAGACATATCCAATTGTGAAAAATTGCAGTTATTTATAATGTGTGATGCAGGAGAAGTATGTACGGAATTTTTGATACGGTAACTTTCTTTATATGCAGCTTCCAGCACTGCAATACATTTTTCTTCAAAAGAATGCTCTGAGAGAGACAAGTCAATGTTAAAGGCATGGCAGAGCGCAACATGATGCTGATCGGTGCAGTCTTTTAAGATAAATCGTATAATTTTCCTAAAAAGTTCTGAATTGCTGCGTACAGAAGGAAGTTTCAAATCGTTGCACCAACGGCTGATATAAGAGACATCATAGTCGAGATATTCTGCCAACTGAGATTGTTTCATGTTGACGCAGTCCATAAATTTACGCAAAGTTTGTCCGAATGTCATTACAACCAATACTCCTTTTTCATCTTGGTTCTATTTTAAATAACGCCGATATAAAAGTCAACGCGGCATTCTAAAAGGGAGGGAAAAGTGTGTGAACTATTGCATTAGTCAAGTGGTCAAATGAGGCAATATATGGCATACAAAGTCATTTGAGAAAGCGTGCAGAATCACATAAAATAAAATTTAAAGAATGCTAAGATTTTGACAAGCTAGATTAAGCTTGGACATTACAGGGCGGAAAGGAAAAAATAAAAGCACGATTGGAATGGGTGAAAGAATGAGTAGAACAAAAAGAAAATTTTCGGGATGGTCGGTATTTGCAGGCTGTCTGATCTTGATGATATTTCCGGGCGGAATGATGAGCTATACAGCAGGGCTTTTCATGTATCCGATCTGCGAGGAATTTGGCTTTTCTGTGACGGCGTATTCGATGGTTCTGACATTGACTGCGGTGGTAAATGCACTTGTCAGTGCCTTTTTGGTAGGATACTTGTCAAAAGGAAGCAGAAAAACAATGAAAATCATTATGCTGGTATCGGTAGTGATTGTGTGCGTCGGATTTCTTTTGCAGAGCAGATGCACGCAGTTATGGCAGTTTTATCTGATGGCGATTATCTGAAGTCTGGGATATAACATGATCACATTTATTCCGGTTACAATGATTTTGTCTAATTGGTTTGTTAAAAAGCGGGAATTGGTAACCGGAATTGCAATTGCATTCAGCAATCTGGGAGGAGCGGTGTTTAATACCGTGATTTCAAAACTTATTTCCACAGAGGGATGGCGTTATGCGTATGTGTTTAGCGGACTTTTGGCTTTGGCTGCCTGTACGATTGCTGTGTTGTTTTCATTAAAAAGAAGTCCGGAAGAATATGGTCAGGAACCTTACGGGGCGGAAAGTGCAGCAGACAGTGCAGTACAGGAGAAACAGAAAGTCTGGATGGGAGTGGATAAAAAGACAGCGCTTAAAACACCGGCATTTTATTTTTATGTCTGGCAATGCTGCTGACCGGTATTTACGGCGCGGGAATTGCGAACCATGTTGTAACGTATTTGTGTAAAGGCGGCTGGGATATAACGGCTGCAGGTCTGGTTATGACAGTTTATACCCTTGCCGGAGTGGCAGGCAGTACGGGCGGAGGTGCCTTGCTCGAAAAAATCGGATACAGAAAAGGCGTTATTGCTGCCGTCTCAGTCCGTAGCGAATACATTCGGCTTGAAAGAGTATGCAGGAATTTACGGGATGAGTTATGCGTGCTATCTGATAGGATGTGCGGTTTCCACGCCGGTCATAGCGATCATTTCAGAGAAAACCGGTTACCTGACAGCTTGGATCGGCATTGTCATTTTGATTCTGGCGATCGTTATTTTACATTTGTTATGTATCAGTGAGGGCGAAAAGATTCGCGAGAAATATCCGGATTAACCGGATCACTATCGGAGAAAACAAGAGAAAATTTATGAATTTAAAAGTAAAACAGGATGCGAAAGGAGAAGAGATCATGAGTAAAAAGATGGAAGGAAGAGTAGCGATTATTACAGGTGGATGCGGAGACGTCGGAATCGAAACCGCAAAATTATTTTCAAAAGAAGGGGCGAAAATATTGATCGCCGATATGAATGATGAAGTGGGCGAAAAACTTGTAAAGGAACTGAATGACGATGGCGGAGAGGCAGTTTTTTATCATGTGGATGTAACAAAAGAAGATGAGATTCAGGCATGTGTCAATCAATGTGTTGATGTGTTTGGAAAATTAGATACGTTGATCAATATTGCATGTATCACGGGTGTGGAGACCGGATACATCCATGAGACAACAGCAGAGATGTTTGATAAAGACGTTAGTATCAATTTTAAAAGCGTATTCTTGTTTACAAAATATGCTTTGCCGGAATTGAGAAAAAATGAGAGAAGTACAGTTGTGAATTTCAGTGCGGTATCTGCAGCAATGGGGATGGTAGGACATTCTATTTACGGCGCTTCCAAATATGCGATCGAAAGTTTTACACGGATGATTGCGACGCAGTATGGAAAAGAAGGGGTGCGGGCGAATTGTATCCGACCGGGAGTGATGGTGAATCCGGTATGGGTGGATACCGATTTTGGAAAAGAGTACGCAGCGTATATGTTGTCACATCTGCCGGCAACGAGAATCGGAACAGCTAAGGATGCGGCTCCGGTAGTACTGTTCTTTGCAAGCGATGATTCATGTTATGTAACAGGACAGACCTTGACGATGGACGGCGGGCTTACTTGTCATGAACCACAGTGGAAAGAAGATTTGGAGAATTTTGAGAAAGGACTGCGTTAAATAGGAAAGATCAAAAGATTTTTCAGGATGGGACTTCAAAATAGAAGGTAGATAAGAATAGGGAGGCGGTCGCTTTCACGAGGAACTGCCTCCCGTCAAGTAGACAATTGAAAATATAAAATTTTCCTGCCGGCAGATTATCTGCTGGCAGTTTTTATGCTCCTGAAATTCTTTTTCAAAGAACGGTGTTCATTTCAATTTCAGAATTATTAATCACAAGAATAGGATCATCGGAACATTTCGTAGGAATCCATTCAGGAAGATCCGCACCGTTTGGATCTCCTGTTTTTGCAAAGTTTGCGAAATAACTCATCAAAGTTTTTGAGATTGTATGATCCCAGTCTGTCCATGGTCTCCAGCACTTAGAAAGAGCGCCGATCGTGTACCATAATTCGCTGGAATGCCATGCTCCTTTTTCATCTCCCGGAAGATCCCGACCAAAGTAAAAGCAATAGGAGGGCTTCATATTTTGGGAAGATTGTTGAATCACCCAGGATTTAGCCATATCTGCCAAAACATCGGCGAATAGATCATCTTTTGTGCTGCCCATAATGTATGGAACAGAAGCTTGTACTTTTTGGGTTGCAACGTCATTTAGATCATAGCAGACCAAATGATCGTCAAGAACCGGAACACAGCAGAGCCCGGCATTTTTATGACTTGCGGCGGTGTTACTCATGGCGCTGATCACATCTTTCGCAGGGGCGTTCAGCCAGTCGTCTAAAGTGGCACCGAGTTGGGCAGTGACATCGCTCCAAAAAGAGTAAGCTTCTTTTTCAGGAATAAAAGAGACAAAAGAATTGCTGATGCCGCCTCCGCTGGTCATAATGGCTTTTGCGATATATTGCTTAGCGAGAGGTGAGGTACAAAGTTGTTGGACACTCATAGCACCGGCAGACTGACCCATCAATGTGATATTTTCTGCATTACCGCCGAAATCTTTAATATTGTGATATATCCATTGAAGAGCTGTTAATTGATCGTATAGACCATAGTTGCCGGAGTGTCCGTCGCGTTTTGCTAATTCAGGAAGGGCGCAGAATCCAAATGGTCCCAACCGATAATTACAAGTGACAAAGATTACCCCGTTTTCTGCATAATGAGAGCCGTCGAAAGGCTTTTCGTTGCCGCATCCACTTTGAAAAGCCCCGCCGTGAATATAGAGAATGACAGGTGCGTTTTGGCAGTCAGCAGGTTTCCAAATATTCAGATAGTGGCAATCTTCGCTATATGTATAGAGTTCATCTTTACGGAACTCGTGATAGTAAAACGGATCGTCAGATTCAGGAGTAAAAGTTCTTCTCTGGGTGCAGGCATCACGAAAAGCTGTGGCATCATAGGTCCCTTCCCAATGTACGATTTCTTCCGGATAGGACCAGCGGGAAGCCGAAGCGTAACGGATTCCTGAAAATTGCTGAACTTGCTCAGATAGTTGTAATCCTTTGATGGTACCGCAAGCGGTGGTGGTTATAACTTCATTCATTTGTAAATTCCTCCGTGTAATGATAGATTGCTTTTTGTTTTTTTTGAAAGCATAAGGGTCCCATTCCGTATTCCTTACGAAAAGCACGATAAAACGTAGAGTAATCAGAAAAACCGAGCGCTTCACTAATCTGTTCTAAAGGTTTATCTTCCGTCAGATATGCTTTTGCGGAAATGAGACGACGTTGTGTAACATATTGGGAAAAGCTGACATTTAAACTGCGGCGGAACAGTTTGACAATGGTACTTTCGCTTACCGAAAAAAGCCGGGCAGTATTTTTCAAAGTGATCTTATCTGTTAAATGTCCTTCTACATACATTAAAATCTTATTAAGTAAAGTTCCCTTTTCCGGTCTTGGCATACAATCCCAGTCTTTACCGAGTGAACGGTTAAGAAAACCGAGAAGCTGGAGTGTCTGACCGACGAGAGTCGCCTGCCATCCGGGTTTTTTCTCGTAGAATTCACGGACACAAAACAAAAATTGTTTTTCCCAGAAATCTTGATTTTTACTTTCTACATGCAGCACGATCGGACTGGCATAATCAGAAAGTACTGTGGGAACATACTTGCTCAGACGAATGGCGAATGCTTTATCAATGCGGATGACATTGCGGACATAGGGATCCTTCATACAGTCAAGGGATATGGGACAGTGGCTTACATCCGGTGGGATCAGCAGTACATCCCCCTTTTGCAGCTGGTACAGCATTCCGTCTAAAAGGTAATGAGGATTCCCATTACAGCAATAAATAAATTCATAAAAAGGGTGACTGTGTAAATGGATCACAGAGTTATTTTCACTGTAATATTGGTAAGCGTCAATCTGAGAGGATATCATATCGGTATCTTGATAAATAGGCCGTTCATTATACTTTACCTGGTCCCATTCAGCCCGGGAGTTCAGAGGGATAGAAGGACGGGTTTCCCAGAAAGTATTGTCAACAGGCGTAGGAATATTTTTCATTGCTGTTTTATCCTTTCGTTTTGTAGAAGTATATCAGCATTTTACCGGATTTGCAATGTATTTTCCCTTACAGACAATACAGTTTTGCGAAGAGAGTGCGTATAATGAAAATCATCAAGAAGATAAAACAGATGAGGAGGATGCAAAATGAGTGCGAAAGTCAAAAATGGATTGACGAAAAAACATTTGTTTGGTTACGGAATGGGAGATCTGGGAGGTTGTATGACCTTTGCATTAATGGGAGCATATGCCACCAGATACTACACGAATGTTTTACAGGTTGATCCGAGGATTATGGCAGTGCTGCTGCTGATTTGGAATGTGTGGGATGCGGTCAATGACCCTATGATGGGGGCAATCATGGACAAAATCTACGCAAAGAATCATAACCGAAAGGGGAAGTTCCGTCCATGGATTTTACGTTCGGCTCCGCTTGTAACGATTACGGCAATCGTATTCTGGACAGTGCCGACATTCTTTGAAGGAACGGCTCTTTTAGTTGTATTGTTTTTCTGTAAGATTTTATATGAAGGATGTTATACAATGTTTAATATCCCGATGGGGTCTATGATTTCTGCAATGTCAGAAACAGATGAGGAGAGAGCGTCTCTTTCTTCTGCAAGAGGATTTGGTTCGGCAGTAGGAAATTTACTGCCTACACTGATTTTTCCTACCCTGCTGGCAAAATACGGAGACTCAAATAAAATCGGTTATGCAATCGGTGCGACGATGTGTGCGGTGATCGGATTTGTATTTTGTATGCTTCATTATAAGTGGACGGAAGAACGTTTCGTTTCCAATACGACCGGAGACGGAAATGCAAAGATGACGGATATCTTAGGTGTATTTCGGAAAAACCGTCCGTTTGTTGCACTGTGTATTCATGGTATATGTATCTGCTGTATGAATTCGGTTAATAATACATTGAGTACATATATTTATGCAGATGTATTTCATAACATCGGAGTTATGAAATTTGTTGGAGCGATGGGACTTCCGTTGACGTTTATTGTGCTGCTTGTTTCACCGAAGCTGGCAAAACGTCTGGGACTTGAACGGATGATCCGTTACGGACTTATGATAGGTTGTACGATGTATGTCAGTCTGTTTGTGATGCATATGACAATGGATGTAAATGTTTATTTCCATATGATATGGACAACCTTAGCGCTTGCGGTTTCCAGTGCATCGATAAATATGCAGTGGGGACTTGTAAGTGAAACCATTGATTACAATGAGATGGTGACAGGAAGACGTACCGAAGGATCTATTTATGGAACTTTTAATCTGACACGAAGAATCGGTACTACGATTGGTAATTCAGCAGCGGTGTTTGCTCTGGGTATGATAGGATATGACGCTTCGATCGCTGCTTCCGGCGGTGTGCAGACAGCAGGAACTCTTATTGGTATCAAAGCGTTGTGTGTATTGGTTCCGGGACTCTTTGTATTAGGTTCTTGGGCATCCTTTAAATTTGTTTGGAATATTACACCGGAAATCCGCAAAAAGATTCTTGCATATAAAGAAGCCCAGCGTGTATCCGAAGAAAAATAACAGAAAGCGGTAAGGGAACGGATTAGACAAGGCGATAGGGAGAAGGACTTTTTCGGAGGTTATTATGAAAATTGATACACATATACATTTATCAATGAAGACAAGTACAGGTCCAAACGCAATGACGATCAGTGGGTATCAGGATATGCTGCCTCACATGAAACAATTAGGAATACAAAAAGCAGTTCTGATGTCAGCAGGAGAGACCGGTATGGCATATGGAAGTTCAAATGAGGAAAATCGAGCGATTGTTCAGGCAGATCCCAAACATTTTGCATGGATGTGTAATCTGGATCCGGTTTCTCCCGAAACTATTTATGACCGTCTGCGAACCTATAAGGAACAAGGTGCGGTAGGAATTGGCGAGGTAATGCTTCATCGGTCTTTGGAGGATCCGTTTTTTTCAGCTTTGTTTGAAGCGGCAGGGGCGTTGGAATTACCGGTGACATTTCATATGAGTCCGGAACAGAGATTTTCATATGGAGTGGTGGACGAACCGGGACTTCCAATGCTGGAGAAATGTCTGCAAAGATTTCCGAAAACCATTTTTGTAGGGCACAGTCAGCCGTTTTGGATCGAGATAAGCGGAGATGCACCTACCGATCCGCAGAACCGGAATCGTCCGGGGAAAAGCAAGATTATACCGGGAGGAAGGCTGGTTTCGTTATTTTCGGACTACCCGAATCTGTATGGAGATCTGAGCGCAAATAGCGGCGGTCAGGCAATGATGAGAGATCCTTCTTTTAGTCTTGCGTTTTTAGAGAAATGGTCAGATCGTCTGTTCTATGCAACGGATATGGTCAATACGGAGATGGTATTTCCGCTGGGAAAATGGCTGGATGAACAAATGAACAAGGGGGCTCTAAGCAGAGCGGCTTGGGAAAACATCTGCTTTAAAAATGCAAAAGCAATGTATAAGCTATAAATGAATTGTATTTTTATTCCCTCCGATGTCATACATTGGGGGGAATCATTGTGTTTTACAGCTGAAGGATTAAAAAAGCGAGGTAAAAAAAATGCGTACTGTAATTTCACTTGATCAGGATTGGGATTTTGTGATAAATCCTGTTAAATGCACACCACCGTTTCAAATGTCTGCCGAGGAGGCGCAGCGAGTATGTATTCCGCATTGCTGGAATGCAAAAGACGGGCAAAACGGAGAGAATTATTATAGAGGCTGTTGTGCTTATCATCGTAAAATTGATATACCAAATCAAAAAAACAGAAGATTCTATTTAGAATTTCAAGGCGCTAATTCTGTGTGCCGGGTGTATCTGAATGATTGTTTTTTGGGAGAACATCGAGGGGGATATTCGACATTTCGCTTTGATATTACAGAAATATGCACACCGGGAGGAGAAGATTACTTAACAGTCTTCGTAGACAATGGAGAGACAACGGATGTCAGTCCATTATCCGGTGACTTCACAGTATTTGGCGGATTATACAGATCGGTGAACCTGATCTGTGTTCCGGAAACACATTTTGATTTAATGTATTATGGAACAACCGGGGTTCTGCTCGATCCGGTCATAGAAGAAAACGGTGCGGGACGAATCTTTATAGAAGCACATCTCAGGAATGGGATCGATGCAGAGGTACGGTATGAGATTTTCTCGCCGGAAGGAATACCGGTAATGCGAATCAGTAAGCCCGGAAAGTGTCCAAATGCAGAAATTGAAATTGTGAAACCGGAGCTTTGGGATGGATTGAGAGGACCGGCTCTCTATCTTTGCAAGGCACATGTGACCGGAAAAGACGGGGAGACAGACGAAGTAGAATTAAATTTTGGATTTCGCAAATTTTCAGTAGATTCGGAAAAGGGATTTTTCCTTAATGAAAGATCTGTTCTGCTTCGAGGAGTTTCACGGCATCAGGATCGTCAGGATTGTGGATACGCTGTTTCAAAAGCACAGCTAGAGGAAGATATGTCGATTCTGAAAGAGATCGGAGCAAACGCCGTACGCCTTTCCCATTATCAGCATGAGCAGTATTTTTACGATATGTGCGACCGGGAAGGGATTGTTGTCTGGGCGGAAATTCCGATGCTGGCTATGCCGGATAATGAAGAGGGAATCAGAAATGCATGTGAACAGCTTCGAGAATTAATTCTGCAGAATAAACATCATCCAAGTATTTGTTTTTGGGGTCTGCAAAATGAAATTGCGATAGCGGGAGAATCTCTGGCCATGTATCGCGGGGTAGAGAGATTGCAGGAACTGGCGCATGAGTTGGATCCGGTCCGACTGACAACCGGAGCTAATTTGTACTGTGTGAAAAATGAAAGTCCGTTGAATACGATTACAGATATCGTTGCTTATAATATATATTTTGGATGGTATTATGGGGAAATGGAAGAATATGTTGATTTTTTGGAACAATTTCATGCAGATAATCCAAAAATATCTATCGGGATTTCCGAGTATGGTGTGGATGCTAACCCGGCATTTCATTCAGATACTCCAAAAGCAAAAGATTACAGCGAGGAATTTCAGTGTCGTTTCCATGAAACAGTGTATCCGATACTTAACAGCCGCTCTTATATATGGAGTACGTTTGTATGGAATTTGTTTGACTTTGGAAGCAGTATGCGAGATGAAGGCGGAGTTAAAGGAAAAAATTGTAAGGGTCTTGTTACTTATGACAGAAAATTGCGTAAAGACGCCTTTTATTTTTATAAGGCACAATGGTCAAAGGAACCGTTTGTACATATTAACTCTCGCCGTTATGAACAGAGAACAGAAAAAACCATCACGGTACGGGTTTATTCCAATTTGAAAAAGGTCTGTCTGGAGGTAGATGGAAAATATTTTGAAGAAAAGGAAGGGGCTGGTGTGTTTGAATTTTTTAATGTGCCTCTTCATGCAGGAAAAAATAAGGTGACAGCCCGGAATGGAAATTGTACGGATACGGTTACATGGACATTAGTGGAGAGTCCCAATCCGCAATATACTTATATCGATCCGAATCCCGATTATAATGTAAAAAATTGGTTTACTCTGAATCAAAGCGAAGAGGAATTGTTTCCAAAAGATCGGTACTCTTTGATGGATACGGTAGGAGATTTGCTGGATGAGCCGCGTGCGACTGCGCTAATCGAGGAATATCTTCCTGAGTTGAAAGAAAGTCCTGTATTTAAGAAAGAAAAGGCATTTACTTTATTTAAGATAGTTAATCGAAAAAGTAGTGTGTTTGACGAAGAACTTGTACGGGAATTAAATGAAAAACTGAAACAGATTTCCAAATCTGTGTCTTAAGTCTGTATTTTAAGGCTAAAATCTCCCACAGAAATTTCAGACGCGAAAGCTAGAGCACTGATAGTAAGAGTGAAAGTTAAGGCGTTGATTTCTGTGGGAGATTTGTTATTCAGAGATGAAACAATCGCTGCTTACCATACTTTTTCGGCAATTTTTCTAACAAGGGCTAATTTTTTCCATTGCTCTTCATCTGTCAGTTTATTTCCGATTTCACAAGAAGCGAAACCACATTGCGGACTCAGACAAAGATTCTCAAGAGATACAAATTTTGCGGCTTCGTGTATGCGCCTTATGATCGTCTCTTCATCTTCAAGGAGCGGGGATTTTGAAGTCAGTAATCCGAGAACTACTTTTTTATCGTCAGGAATAAAACGCAGCGGTTCGAATCCGCCGGAGCGTTCATCGTCAAATTCTAAATAAAAACCGTCCACCAGTTCATTGCCAAAGAGAATTTCTGCGATCGGTTCATATCCTCCGGAAGAAGCCCATGTAGAATGGTAATTTCCGCGACAAACATGTGTCGTGATCACAAGATCGTCAGGACGACCTTGCAGTGCAAGATTATTCAGACACAGATATTTTTCTGCAGTTTCTGTAAGCTGGGTTTGGGCATTTTGACGTTTGCTCCAATATTTCTTGTCGCAGAACATTCCCCAGGTACAGTCGTCAAACTGAATATTGCGGCAGCCGGCGTTATAGAGATCTGCAATAACCGTCCTATATGCAGCGGCAATATCTTGAATCAGTTTTTCATCATCAGGATAATATCTGACAGTATTTTCCCCGTTCTTTTCACGGAATAATTCGGCATATAGCTGAGCGGGAGCAGGAATTGTCTGTCGGGCTACGGTATTTTCATCTTCAAATTGTTTTATGAATTTGAAATGTTCTACAAAGGGATGGTTTTCGCCGCTGATAACACCGGATATGGCGGCGGAGCCGTGAGTGGTTTCTTCGCTATGGAAAAAGTAACCGTGGTCGAGTTCGATATGTTCGATTCCATTCAGCCCCCACATAAAATCCAGATGCCAATAGCTGCGTCGAAATTCGCCGTCTGTGATCACATGATACCCGGCAGCTTTCTGGCAGGCGACCAATTTTGTGATTTCTTCGTTTTCAATCGTTTCTAGTTCGCCGGCGGTAATAATTCCGTTGGAATAATCCAGTCTGGCCTGTTTTAAAGTCACGGGTCTTAAAAAGCTTCCTACAAAATCATATTTAAAAGGTGCGTTTTCTTTATACATTGCTGCGTCCTCACTTTCATTTGATATGAACCAATTACACCACAATGTACAACGGTTGTAAAATATATAAAAACAATGGTTTGCCATAACTTTTAGCTATGGCAAAGCGGAAAGCTGAAGAAATATGCACATATAATAAGGCTGCTGGTCAGATAGAACCGGTATATTTTTGCAGAGCTTTTATGTAAGATTTTCCCAGTTTGCTCAAAGCAGCTTTTTTGTGGGTGATTACACCGATATGCATTTCACCCTCCGCTTTGAGAGGAATGGATACGATATTTTCTCCGTTCAGTTCTTTGTCGATCACACCGCTGCAAACGGTATAACCGTTAAGACCGATCAGTAGGTTAAAAAGGGTTGCTCTGTCCATAACACGAATATTTTTTGAACGTATAGTAGTGCTGAAGATTTCCTCGGAGAAATAAAAGGAATTATGCTCGCCCTGTTCATACGAAAGATATGGATATGGAGCCAGATCTTCCATGCGGACAAATTTGCGTTTGGCAAGAGGATTTCCGGAACTTACAAATATATGAGGCTGGGCGGTGAACAGTTCCGTAAATACTAAGTCGTTGGTCTTGAGCAGCTTTTGGATCACCGTTTGATTAAATTCGTTGTAATATAAAATTCCAATCTCACTTTTCATTTTAGAAACATCATCAATAATTGCGAAGGTCTGAGTTTCCCGGAGACTGAAATCATATTCATCCGCGCCACATTCCTTTATTAAATCCACAAAGGCGTTGACTGCAAACGAGTAGTGCTGAGTGGAAACTCTGAATTCCTGCTTTCCGCCGGAATGGGTTTTATATTTTTCTTCCAGTAAGGCAGCTTGTTCTAGTACCTGTCTTGCATAGCCTAAAAATATTTCGCCTTCTTTTGAGACAGAAACACCTTTATTCGTTCTGTCAAAAATAGTGACGCCCATTTCTTTTTCTAATTCTTTGATTGCTTTTGTAAGACTTGGCTGCGAGAGAAACAACGTCTTGGCCGCTTCGCTGAAAGTTCCGGTCTTTGCGACTGCTACAATATATTTTAATTGTTGTAATGTCATAATACTCCTTGTCTTCTGATTGTTTAATAGAGGTTTGGGTCAGTGGATAAGGAGAACTGGCTTTTGCCCACTGACCTTAATCATGATATAGAAAAAATCAGTAAAAATCAATCTGTTGAGATAAATACAGGGAGTAAAACATTTCGGACAAAACAATGAAGCGTTGGCAGTCGAGGGCAATAATTGCAATCTAACAGAAAATAAACGCAATGTAAAAAGAAAAGCAGTGATGCTAGAATATTTAAGAATCATGATTTCAGCAACCGATCTCGATCGTTGATGAATACCCCAAACGAAGAATTTGGAGAGATGTGCGGTCAGAGAAATAAAGAGAAAAGGAATTATACTTAAGTATACGAGGGAAAGGAAATGAATACAACAAAATACAATAGGGCAAAGACGTGGCAGATTGCGCTGTTTGCACTGAATATGATGTCAACAAATACATATCTTTTTTTTATGAGCTATGTTTCTTATTATGCAAACGGGCTACTTGGAATGTCTGTGGTATTTGTATCAACACTCGCAACATCTATGCGAATTTTTGATGGATTTACGGATCCGATCATTGGTTGGTTTATTGATCATACAAAGGGAAGGTTTGGAAAATTTCGTCCATTCCTTGTAGTTGGAAATTTGTTGCTGATCACAAGTATGTTATTAATGTATAAGACAACACATCTTGTACCGGAAGCGATAAGAATTCCATATTTTGTCGTAGTTTACGCATTATATATTATCGGATATACTGTACAGGGTACTGTTACAACATCTGCTCAGACACTGCTTACAAACGATCCGAAGCAACGACCGCTTTATGGATTTTTCACAGGATTTTTCATGCTGTTTATGCAAACCGGTTTTATGTATTTGATTTCAAATTATTTGGTACCAAAGTATGGCAGTATGAGTTTTGAATTCTTTAATGAATTGCTTATATGGGTTATTGGAATGGCATTGGCTATGATGGTTTGCGCTTACATTGCAATTGCACCGAAAGATAAACCGGAATTTTATGAAAGCATGATTTCAGAAGAAAATGAAAAAGTCAGCTTCAAAGTGTATTGGGAGGTGCTGAAACATAACCGCGCGCTTCAGATGTTGATTATTTCAGAATCCAGTGACAAACTTGCGATGAGCATTGCAGGAAATTCGATCGTCGGAGTGATGCTGTTCGGCATTATTATTGGAGATTTTGAGGTAATGGGACGCCTGTCTGTTCTTACCATGATTCCAAATATCATTTTGCTTGTATTCGGTATTTTGAAAGCAAGAACATCAGGGCAGAAGCACATTTATGTATTGAGTACATGGTTGTGTACCGCAATACAGATTGCTATTTTACTGATATTCTGTTTGGGGGACCCGACAAAGATCGATCTGAAATCATTTAGCTTTATGAATGTATCATTCTTGCTTTTATATATTTTGTCAAATGGAATCAGAAATATCGGAAGTAACATGATGATCCCAATGATGGCAGATTGTACAGATTACGAAGTATATAGAAGCGGACATTATGTTCCGGGTTTGATTGCAACAGTGTATTCCTTTGTAGATAAATTAATTTCATCATTTGCCACAACGATTGTAGGTGTTTTTGTTGCCTTTCTTGGATATACAAATACTGTGCCTCAGGTTGGAGATAAGTTGACAACAGGAATTTTTGTGATTACGATGCTTTTGTATAATGGAATGCCGATTCTTGGATGGGTGACTTCGATTATTGCAATGAAGTTTTATCCATTGACAGGAGAAAAAATGAAAGAAATCGAAGATCATATTGTGCAGATTAAAGAGAACAATAAATCTGGGGTGAAATAATGAGAGAAGAAAATAAGCAGATCATTCCTCTCTGGGGTCCATACTCTAAAAAGTATATGGGGATTTCCCGCATAATGAGAGAGTCCGGGATACCGGGAGCACGGTGGGACTTGGTTGTATATCCTACATATGCGAACAGTGCGGTTTCTGTTCCAAACGTGACTGTTCCATCCGATTATCATCCGTGGAATTGTGATGATGAAGGAAAGTATTTTCGGTATCGTTATGAACTTTTATGGAAAGATATGTTGTATGCAGATGTAGATTTCTTTTGTATTGAGGATGAGACCTGGGGAATACGGGTCTCTTATCAAAATAATACGGAACGGAATCAGAATTGTCTTCTGAATTTTTTTGCAGCAGAAGAATATCCACAAAATAGTATTTATGCAGTACGTTGTCCGGAGAAAAGTGAAGTATGGAATGCTCTTGATTATGATAGATTAGTTTATGCAAAAGAGAGACCATGGGAGCATCTGAATCATGATGCAATGAAAAAAGGGGAAGTTTTTATCGAGGATTTCACGGATGGAAATGGTCTCGGTTGTTCTTATTATATTATGCTTGTGAAGCATTGGAATCTGAAATGGTTTGGTGGAGAATGCGGGGACACAGTATCTTATAAAAAAGTATTGAACAAACGGTATGAAAATGCAGTATTGAATATACGGTATAAAACAATGCAAGATAAGGAAAGTGTGTCTTTTTCAAGTCGGTTCGGACGCATTTTATTTGAACCATCTTCCAATCCTGCGATGTGTCGGATTCCATTAGGGAAATTAGAATCCGGTGATTTTCAATTTACGATGGAAGCGGACGGGACGACTGGCAATGGTGTTTTTCTTGATTTTTTTGCGATTACTGAAGCAGAAGAAGCGGAGAATGTTTATGCCGAAAAAGAAATTCGAAATACGATTCCCCAAATAGAATATCAGAAAGAAAGCATCAAATATCAGTATAATTACGGAGAACTTCCGATTTATTTTACAATCAAAAATAAACGTATTCGCAATAGAGATTTGTATTCCGGCTGTTTAGAAGACGCACTGATTACCCGAATGACAAATTCAGATCATACCTATGATAATCTCACAAAAAGTTTTTCAGGTGCGTTTATGGATAAACATTCAGACGAAGGATTTTATCATGCAAATGTGGTAGAAGCGATTTTTCTTCCGGCGAAAAGCCGGCATGTAGAATATGCATATGTCAGTACATGTGAAGAGAAAAAATATACAGAACGTGAACTTGAAAAAATATGGGAGTTACGAGTAAGATCTTCTCAGAAAAAAGACAATTTCAATAATAAAGAAGGAAATCAATATGAGTTTTCTACAAGGCTTATGAAAACAGCGATATTTTCTAATATTGTTTATCCAATCTATCGGCATGGTGAATACATTCCTCATTATACTCCGGGAAAAAGATGGGATAGCCTTTATACATGGGATTCTGGTTTTATCGGAATCGGAATGTTGGAGTATTCAGAGAAATTGGCAGAGTATATTATGGATACATATCTTTCAGAGCCGGATAATCAGGATTTTGCTTTTGTGGCGCATGGGTCTCTTGTTCCGACCCAGTTTTATCTGTTTTATGAGATATTGCAGAGAGCGGATGAAAAGAGACGTGAGGAACTCAAGAAATATTATCCGATGTTTTTACGCTATTATCGTTATATGGCTGGAAAAACAGAAGGTTCTGCAACAAACAGACTTGGCAGCGGATTGCTGACGGTGTATGATTACTTTTATAATGCAAGTGGAATGGATGACTATCCGCCGCAAAAGGAGATTCATCACCGGAAGCTGGAACAAATTGCATCGCCGGTATGTTCCAATGTTCATTTTATCAGAATTGCAAAAATTATGAAGAGAATTGCAAAATTGTTTGGAATGAACACAGATATTACAGAATTTACCGAAGACTTGAACCGGGTAAAAGATGCCTTTCTTTCTTCGGCATGGGACGAAGAAAGTGGATATTTCGGATATATTTTGCATCATCCAGATGGAAGATGTGAGATTTTTCGGACAGAATCAGGAGAAAATTTCAATAAAGGAATAGATGGGGTAACACCTTTGATTGCCGGAATTTGTTCAGAGCATCAGGAAAAATTGCTTTTGCAGCACTTAAAATCTGATCGGGAACTATGGTCTTGCGTGGGCATTTCTACCGTAGATATGAGTGCAAGTTATTTTTATGATAATGGTTATTGGAACGGAAGTGTATGGTATCCTTATCAGTATTTGATCTGGAAATCAATGCTGGACATAGGTCAAAATACCTTTGCATATAAAATTGCCGACCGGGCTTTAAGTTCATGGAAACAGGAGACTGAATTTAGCTATAATACATTTGAGATGATTCAGATTGAAACAGAGCGGGGCGGATGGTTCCACCAATTCAGCGGTTTGTCATCTCCGATTGTAACATGGTATCATGCTTACTATAAACGAGGATGTATAACAACCGGGTATGAAACATGGGTGGAAAGTCAGAGATTTAATGAGGATTATACAGAGGCAGTAATCACATATGAATTTAATGATAAGAAAAAGAATACGATGATCATTGTTATGGATTCCGGTTATGAATATCAGATTTTTGTAAATGGCAAATTGATGGAACATGAAGAACATGTCAAAGGAGCTTTGGAAATCCGTCTTTATGAGGAAAAAGGTAAAATTAAGGTAATAAAGAATGAAGAAATTTTATGATGATTACACCGGTTATCAGTTGATGAGCAGTTCAGGGATAGAAATACATTTGTACAAAAATTCAGATCTGGAAGAAGTGGAAACACATAGACATGATTTTTTTGAAATATATTGTCTTTTGGAAGGAGAAGTATGTTTTGAAGCTGATAGGTATAGTCATCAATTATGTAAGGAAGATATTTGTCTGATCCCACCCGGGATAAGACATAGTGAAAAACCGAAAAAGGGAAATTATGAACGGGTCATATTATGGATTAATCCATGGTATTTGAACAGACTTTCTACGCGAAAGACGAATCTTGCGCAATGTTTTGTATCGGCAGAACGGGGAGGCTATCTGTTTCGGGCAGATCCGTCCCACAGAAAGCTGATTATATCTTTATTACTGGAAATGATATATGAAACACATGAAAAAGAATTTGGAAGTGATCTGCTGAAAGATGCCTGTTTGCAGCGTCTTTTAATTTTCCTGAATCGATGTGAGAATCTGAATACAGTAAAAGAAAAGCAGAATATACTAGAGATTATTCAATATATTAATCAGCGATATACAGAGGAAATCCGGTTGGATTTTCTCTGTGAAAAATTTTTTATTAGCAAATTTTATCTTTCCAGAAGTTTTGAAAAAACAACAGGAAAAAGTATTTATCAATATATTTTAGAAAAACGAATGATCTTGGCAAAACAGTTGTTAGTATATGGTGAAAAACCAACAGATATTTATGCCGTTTGTGGTTTTAATCATTATAGCAATTTTTATAGAGCATTTGTAAAATATTATCATGTATCACCGAAGCAGTTCCTAGAAAATATGAGATATGGAGAAAGTGAGAGTTGGTAATATAATTTGAAAGCGCATTATTGGATTATAGATATGGGAGAAATATAGAAAAGACATCAGGACATGTGTGTGTTCCGATGTCTTTTGTAATTATAGAAAAAGAAGTTTTACGTTTGTTTTTTCTTCCGATATTGCAGTGGAGAAATTCCGTAAAAAGCGGAAAATACCCGATAAAAATGATCTTCGCTATTGTAACCGATACGGATAGAAATTTCTTCCATAGAAAGTTTTGTCTTTTCCAGATAACGAACAGCATCTCTCATTTTTAAATCCCGAACGAGTGTAACAAAATTTTTGTCAGTTGTATCCTTAATGATTTTTGACAAATAAGGAATCGAGTAATGAAAAATCTTGGATAATTCCGTTAGGGTGATTGTTGTATAGTGATTTTGGATATAGCGCAGGATTGGGGCATAGTCAGGTCCGGTTTTGTAACTGGAAAATTGACTGTATGTCTGGTAATCTCGTAAAATGCTGGAAAAAAGTAAGTAGAGCCAGTGTATGAGATTTTGTGAAACATATTTATCCTGACGGAAATTCTCCAAAAAAAGTCGTTTCATTAAATCTCTGATTTCTAAGGAGCCGCTTGTTTGAAATAATAAGTAGTTTGGTTCACTTTTATCAGAAAGAATCCGGCGGAAGAAGTCTGAAAGTAGATTATCTTCCGGAAGCAGTGGAAAAAATATTTCACTGAAAGTTTTTTCTTTGAGTAAAACAGGTAAAATCTGAGAGTCTTCGGTTAAAAGTGTTACGTTATGATTGGTATAAGGAGAAATAATACAAAAATCTCCTTCTTTCAGAATCCGTTTTTCGTCCAGAAAGGTAAGTTCACACTCCCCTTTAAAAACATAGTTGATCTCAAAGCAGTCATGTAGATGGATAAAACTATATGACCGCCAAAATTGATGGAAAACAGCTATGTGTGAAGTAGGCGGAACAACGTCAAATGAATCGGGATCGGAAAGGATCGTATACGGGAAACGGAAGTAAAGTTTTCGAATTTCTGATAAGAAAGAATCATCATCAAGTCGTGCAAGCGCGCCAATGTCCGGCAGAACAGGTTCATAGTCAAGATATTTTTTATTTTCATATAGAATATGCAGAATTTCAGGAAATTTTGGTGATGTATGATGATCGTTCCAATAAGTATGGATCGTGTCTTTAATATCGCCGATCGTTACATAAAAATCCATGTTATATCCTCCGTTTTCATTTGATTTTTAATGAAATTTAATGAGGTTATTATAGTGGATTGATGAGAGAAATGTAAAGGCAAAAAATAAAAAACATACAAAAGTATTAATGATGAAGCATATATAAAGGGAAAATGGATAAATAAATCATAAAAAATGTAGGAAAATAGATGCATTAGCATATTTTTTTACAGGGTAAAATGCACAGGTACATGTTAGAATGAAGACACTTCGAAGACAGAGGAATGTTTTAAAGTAAGGTTTAAGAAAAGAGGAGTTAGTCAAATGAATGGAAAAAATGTACAGGGAAGCAGATTAAGCTGGAAAGAGACATTATCATTTTCCAGCGGAGAAATGGGGACAAACTTATTGTTTGCGGTGACGAGTGCATATTTACTGGTTTATTATACAAACTATGCGCAAATCAATCCGGCAATCGTCGGAACGATCATGTTGATCTCAAAAATATTTGATGCAGTTTCAGACGTGGCGATGGGGTATATAGAAGAACGGTTTGCAAAACCACATGCAAAAGCGCGTCCGTGGATCAAACGAATGGTAGTTCCATATGCGGCATCAGCATTACTTTTATTTGCGGTCCCGGAATTTAATAGTATAGCGTTGCAGGCATTATATGTATTTCTTACCTATAATTTGTTCTGCACGATTTATACGATGATCGTGATCCCGTACAATTCTTTACAGGCATTGATCACACAAAATGAAAAAGACAGAGAAATGACCGGAGTTCTGCGTTCTGTATTTTCGACGATCGCATCAACAATCGTGAACTCATTTACAATGACATTTGTGGAAGCGGCAGGAAATACAAAACAAAGCTGGCTGATTGTGATCGGAGCATATGCGGTAATTGCTCTTGCAGTATATGTATTGTGTTATAAAAATACAACAGAAAGGGTTGTAGAGACAAAATCAGCAGAGGGTAAGGAAGAAAAACTTGGATTGAAACAAAGTTTGCAGTATGTATTGGAAAATAAGTATTGGTGGATTTTAACAATCAATGGAATTGTTTCCAGCGCGGTTATTGCATTGAATATGGGATCGATGTTTTATTATCTGGCATATGTTTGTCAGAAGCCGCAATCGGTTGCTGTTGTCGGAATGATCTTGTCAATGCCGATGTTGTTTTTGATTCCGTTGTCGAAACCGATCGTTGCAAAAATCGGAATGAAAAACGGACTTGTTGCCGGTGTATTGATCATGGCACTTGGCCGTGTTGTAGTAGGGATTGGCGGTAGTGCATCGTTAAGTGCAATTTATCTTGGATCCATTTTATTTGCAGTGGGATGCAGTACACAGTGGTGCTCTTATCCGCTTCTTTGTAATACTGTTGAGTATGGGGAGTGGAAAAACGGTCACCGTCAAGAAGGAATGATCATGTCTGCCAACAGTTTTGGATCGAAATGCGGTACTGCTGTCGGTACTGCTTTATGTGGTTGGATTTTACAATTTTCAGGGTATGATGGAGCAGCGCAGGTTCAGTCTGCATCTGCGTTGACTGGAATTACGGTTGTGTATGTTGTTTTGCCGATCGTGCTGAATTTATTTAGCGCAGTGATCTTGAGTTTCTATAAATTAGAAAAAGAATACCCAACAATCATTAAGGAATTGCAGGAAAGAAAACAAGGAGAATGATCAGATGAAAAATGAAAAAAGACAGGCATTTTATCCGGGAAAAGTGTGGCTTGATACAGAAGGAAAGCGGATTCAGGCACATGGCGGATCGGTTATGTATATAGACGGCGTTTATTATTGGTATGGCGAAAATAAAGAAAAGACGGATGGTGTAAACGGGATCTGGCACTGGGGTGTACGGTGTTATAAATCTACGAATCTGTATAATTGGGAAGATTGCGGAATCATCATACCGCCGGAGCCGGAAAATCCGAAGTCTTCGCTGCATCCGACAAAATGTATGGATCGACCGCATATTATTTATAATGAAAGAACAAAAAAATATGTATGCTGGCTGAAAGTGATGGATACATTTGATATTCAGAGCCAGACGATTTTAACGGCAGATCATATTTTAGGTCCTTATACAAAAGTCAGAGAAGGACTTCGTCCACTTGGAATGAATGGCGGAGATTTCGATCTGGCAGTTGCGCCGGATGGAAAGGCATATTATTATTTTGAACGGGTACATACGGAAACAATCTGTGCAGATCTGACGGACGATTATACTGATGTAACCGGATATTATACGACACATTTTCCACGCGTGCAGCCACCATATGTGAGAGAAGCAACCGCACATTTTTACCGGAAAGGAAAGCATTATCTGTTGACGTCGGGAACGACAGGATATTTACCGAATCCGTCGGAAGTTGCAGTTGCGGATACATGGCACGGACCATATCGTGTATTGGGAAATCCACATATTGATGATGAAAGTCAGACATCTTTTCATAGTCAGATTTCCAGTGTATTTAAGGTGGAAGGGAAGAAAGATCTCTATATTGCCTGTGCGGATCGCTGGCTTCCGAAGAATATGGATAAAGAATATCCGATTTACAAAGAAATGTTTGAATGTCTTTACGGAGAAGAAAAGAAGGAATTTGATTTCAGCAGGATGGGAGAAGAGGTCGTTCAAAATACGTCCATTGCTGATTATGTATGGCTTCCATTGAGATTTGACGGCGAGATGGTATATATCGACTGGAAAGATTCATGGAGTCTGGATGAATATGAAGATGTTGTGAGATAATAGGATAATAAGAATGTTTTTCTTGAAGGAATGTACCGTCTGTGATAATCTTATCACTAGGATGGGAATAAAACGATTCATTAGAAAGTGGTGGAACATGGGAGAGAATATTTTAAAATTAAATGGTCTTTCTATTGAAATATTAGAGCGACTTTCTTACGAGTCTGATTTAGGTATATCCTTAAAGAAAAATTTACATTATTTTGATAAAGCATGTTTAATAAAAGAATTGTCGGAGGTGGCAGAATGGTATGATGAACAGACAATTCTAGAAGAAGTGGCTTTAGATTATCGTGTGAAAAGTATTGAGTCGATTCTAAGCAAATACGAACGCTATTATCCGAATACTCAAACAAGAAAAGTTTTCAATGACATCTTAGGGTTTCGGGCGTTTTGTGACTCCTATGATTCTATTTTGGATTTGAATAAAGGAACTTTTAGGACTGCTGATATGTCTAAGGGAAAAGCGAAAGATGATGGATATAGAGGTGTACATGTTTACTTTCAGAAAAATAGTAAATGTTATCCGATAGAGATTCAGTTTAATACATTATATGACAGGCAGTTAAATAATTGGCTTCATGATTATTTATATAAGAAAGATTATCCTAACGAATTGGGTAAGTCGATACGAAAGCTATATGAAGACGGAGAGATTCGTAATGAAAATGAATTTAGGGAGGCGTTGAAAAATGTGTTATTTAATAGCGAAAAATAAAAATGCACACGGCTGTTATGCGTTGAAAACACGGCATGGTAAACATTTGGCAGAAATGAAAAAGAGAATGAACCAACAGGCAGCAGAAAAGGGAATACAGCTTGTGACGATCAGTCGCCCTATGGCATATGGAGAATATGCACCGTATACATTTGTAAATGATGAAAATGAGTTTGAAAATGCAGTTAAGAATATGATGACTTCCATTGAGATTTGATAGGAGATGGTATATTATATATCGACTGGAAAGAAATACGTAGCGAGAGAAGCTCTCTCCGCTGCGTATTTTTATATATTATATTTTTCAACAGTATAACTTAAAATATCTGCTAAAATATAGGATTCATAGATCTCAAAGACCTGTTCATTGTTTTGATACAAACATTCAGAGGTTGCCTTAATTTTAAGAAGAGGCTTTTTCTCCGTATTGTTCAGTAATGTGTTCATATCTGGTGTTCCGATCTCGGCAGTGATTGTTTGCTGTACGCGAGTCATAGATAATTTGTAAAATGTTTTTAAAATCTCATACAGTGAATTTTTATTGAAATCGAAAAATTCAAGTTTCGGGAACATGTAGACCGGCATGAGAGAGGTACTTACACAATAAGGTTGTTGATCGGCGAGATACAGACATTTTATTCTGTAAATCTCATCATTTGGTGCAATTCCCATTCTGGCAGCAATTTCTGTGCTGGCGGGTTCTTTTGAAAAAGAAAGCTGTTGTTTGGACGGCTGTTTGCCTTGAAGAAGTATTGCTTCGGTAAAGCTGTAGATATGTGACAGCGTATCTGTTTCTTTTTCACGGACAAAACATCCTTTTCCTTTGATACGGTAAAGGACTCCTTCATGAACCAGTTCGTCCATGGCGCGCCGGATAGTGATCCTGCTTACTTGATAGTATTCGCATAATTTATTTTCAGAAGGAATTACTTGATTTCCTTTCCATTCATGATCCGCAATTCTTTTCTGGATACTTTGCTTAACATATTCGTATTTGGATATTTTTTCCGCCATGATAAATCTCCTTTATCCGTTTCATATGGTTTATTATACTCTGTTCTTCGACCAAAACACAAGCAAGTTTGAAAAATCTCCGTAATGAGATGAGAGAGGATGTAGTAAAAGATATTCCTAACAATAAAGATAAGCAAGAATAGATTATGAGATTGGAGCTAAGCTCCACCAAATTTTTTGTAAAATGATAGAGTCGATGTACAAAGGACAAGGCGGTTAATGGCAAAATTACGCCTCTTTGTTGCTCCTTTGTACACCGACTCTACGGAATATTAGGTGCTTGATACTTTCTTATCAACATGTCGTTTTGGACATGGAAGTCTTGATGTTTCAATGTATGATTTTAATTTTGATTTACACGTTTGGCAATCCGCTTCCAGTTATAATAACCGTAAGATGAGTTGCAGAGGTTTACGATTTTCATAATGATGATCAAAAGAGCGGAGTGATCGCCGGATAAGAATACCATAATCCACATTACGATGGAAAGTGCATTTACAATTACCCACATCAGCCACTGTTCGGAGTAGCGGAGCATATACAGCATGCTGGCGATTACGGAAACAACAGTTGTGAGGGAATCCATTACAGCAAAGTTTCCGCCCATCCATTTCAGGATCTGAGCATAACCGAAAACAGCAACAATGGTTATAAGTATCGTGTTGATCAGGAATTTTTTGCTCATTGTACGGAATTTTACTTCTCCGCCGTTGGCAGTGTTTTTCTTCCATAAAATGATAGCAGAGATACTTACCGGAATGCTGTACAGTACGTTATACATGATTTCTCCATAAAGGGGAATGCTTAAGCAGCTGTAAGCATACATTGCGCTGTTGATGATCGCAAAATACAAACCTGCGATTTTTCCTTTTGCGCCCAGTACAAGGTTGAGGCTGGATGTGAGTGTCATGATGAGCATAAAAAATGTTTCATCGTTGATTGCCCATGCAATGGTTTGAAAGATAAGTACAAACGCTAACCACAGTTCTTCTTTCCAGCTCCAGTCACTAAAAAAGTTTTTCAATTTGTTCATTTTGTTTTTCCCTCCATACGTTTATTCCATTCCTTTTTGGATATAACTGCGCCGTGTACTCCGACGATACATGCGGAGACTTCGTTGGCTGCCTTGATGCTGTCTTGGATACTCATTCCCTTAGAAATACCGGAGATGACGGCTCCGATATGGCTGTCCCCTGCGCCGATCGTATCTACGACAGTGACCGGAACCGAAGGGATGACTGTTGTGTGTGTGCCGTCATAATAAGTAGCACCCTTGCTTCCTAACGTCACGATGATGAGATTATGATTTTGTTGATACAGTGTATGCAAAGCTGCGTCAAGATCGTTTTCTTTTGTAAAATCAAACAGCTCTTTTTCATTCAAAGGTAAATTGCAAAAAATAGAAGCCCTGTAGAATACAAGGCTTCATTACAACTTGTTATATATTGACTTGTGCATTTTATACAAAATGAAGAAGAGAATAGAGTTAAAATGAGAGAATGGTATTTTACAGTTGATTCATCTCATCGATCATATTTTGCAGTTCTTCTTTTGTACAAATTGTACAAAGTCCGAAAGACAGTAGACCACGCAGCGGCATAGAAAAAGCGATCGCATCTCCCATGGCATCGGCAATGGCTTCATCAGAGTCTTCGGCAGTATCTGTTTCAGTTTCATCAGAGTCTGCTGCGCCGCCGCCAAAGAAAGCATCCATTTTTTTCTTGAGCTTCCGACCATATTTTGCAGTACGTTCATCGGATAAAAGCTCGCCTAAAGTCGTGTTCAGATGAGTTTGGATCGGTAATAATTTTTTCGTTGTCAAATGAACGGTTTCTGAAAGTCGGATATCTCGTGAGGAGGCGCCGATCTGGATTTCATACTCTCCGTTTGCTGCGTACCAGTCGTGAAGCGCCGTATGATACCATGCGAAACTTCTGTGATCAAGCGTAAAGGAAACGGTTTTTGTTTCTTCCGGTTTTAAGGAGACTTTCTCGTATCCTTTCAGTTCACGCAGCGGACGGCGTGTGGCACCGGTTAAGTCGCGGACATAGAGCTGGACGATTTCTTTTCCTTTTACAGATCCTGTATTTGTAACGTCAACGGTTACGGTTACGGTATCTTCATCTGTTATATTACTGCGGTCCAGAGTGAGATTACTGTATGCAAATGTCGTATAGGACAATCCATATCCGAACGGGAATGCGACCGGCATTTCTTTTGCATCGTAATAACGGTATCCGACAAAGATTCCTTCATTGTATGTAACATGGTCTCCGTCGCCAAAAAACAGATAAGACGGATTATCGGATAATTTGTACGGAATCGTCTCTGCAAGTTTACCGGATGGATTGACATTGCCGAACAAAATATCTGCGATCGCTTCTCCGACTGCCTGACCGCCGAGATATGCTTCCAGAAGTCCTTTGACATCAGAAAGCCATGGCATTTCAACAGGAGAACCATTGTGAAGCACAACGATCGTTTCAGGCTGTACAGCAGTAATTTCACGGATCAAACGATTCTGACATTCCGGCAAATGCATATGGCTTCGGTCATAGCCTTCGGATTCGAAGCTGTCCGGAAGACCGGCGCAGATCACGACTTTGTCTGCAGATTTTGCCGCGTTGAGCGCTTCCAGTGCGAGAGCTTCTTCATAACAATCTTCGTCAGCAGAAAATCCTTTGATGTAAGTGACATTTTCATATTCCTTTAAGGAATCCATCAGGCTGCTGATCTTGAAACTGTTGATATGAGAACTTCCGCCTCCCTGGAAACGTGGTTTCACGGCAAATTCACCGATCACTGCGATTTTCTCATTCTTATTCAGAGGAAGTACGTTGTCATTTTTCAAAAGAACCATCGATTCTTCCGCAATCTTTTTTGCAAGAGCGTGATCGGCTTCTAATGCAAATTCCTGCTCTTCCCGGTTGTCCCAATATAAGAAAACGATACGGAGGATTCGTTCTACTGCCCGGTCTAAAACCGCTTCATCTAAAGAACCGTCTTTGACTGCGGCAATGATTTCCCGGTCGTTGATACCGTTGGATGTCGGCATTTCCAGTTCCAGTCCGGCTTTTAATCCGTCTGCCCGTTCATTGACAGCGCCCCAGTCCGACATCACATAGCCTTCAAATCCCCATTCATCCCGCAGAACGTCGGTCAGAAGCCAAGGATTTTCGGAGGCGAAGGTGCCGTTAATCTTATTATAGGAACACATGACAGTATACGGCTGTGCTTTTTTTACAGCCGTTTCAAAGGCGGGAAGATAGATTTCGCGGAGTGTGCGTTCATCTACGTCAGAAGAACAGCTCATTCGGTTATATTCCTGATTGTTTGCCGCAAAATGTTTGATGGACGTTCCGACATGATGCGCTTGTACACCACGGATAAATGCGGCGGCAGTTTCGCCCGCAAGGTATGGGTCTTCGGAATAGTATTCAAAATTCCGACCACAAAGCGGAGAACGCTTAATGTTGACGGCAGGTCCGAGAACAACGGAAAGATTCTGTGCCTGCGCCTCTTTTCCGATCGCATCTCCGAAAGTATGCATCAATTCACGGTCGAAAGAGCAGGCGCTTAAAGCTGCCGGAGGGAAGCAGACGGCTTTGATACTGTCGTTGATTCCGAGATGATCTCCGGACTCATCCTGTTTTCTGAGACCGTGCGGTCCGTCACTTACCATCACGCTTGGAATGCCAAGACGTTCTACACCTTTGAGGTGCCAGAAATCAAGACCGGAACACATGCCGGCTTTCTCTTCCAAAGTCATTTGAGCAATCAATTCTTTTAAATTTCGTTCCATTATAAAGAAACTCCCTTCTGTTGTTTTTTGCCGGCATATGCCGGAGATTTCTATGGTTTCAGTATATAGGAAATGTTTAAAAAAGAAAATGGAATGGAATGAGGTAAATAAAAAATGTCGGGTTTGTACGAAAAAAATCCGTGTTTCTTTGTCCGTTTCTTTTTTACAATAAGAGTAAGAAAGTGACAATGGAAAATGGGGAACGGAGGAAAAAATGAAATTAAAAAATTTACGGGTAAACAATATCGAACAACCGCTTGGATTTCAGGTAATGCCGCTTAGTTTTTCATGGACAGTGGAAGAAGCCGGAGAAGCAAAAGAACAACAGTCAGCCAGAATCCGGATCTATGAAAATATGGAAACAGAACCGGATACGGAAGATAGAACAATCGTATATGACAGTGGAGAAGTAGCGGATGCAGACAGCTTGGATTACTCGGTAAATGTAGAATTGAAACCGAGAACACGGTATCAGTGGAGCGTAGAAGTGACTACAGATACAAAAGAACAAGTTTCTGCCGAAAGCTGGTTTGAAACGGGAAAGGCAGACGAAGCATGGGAAGGACAGTGGATCGCACCGGAACAGCAAACGTCATCCGTGATTTTGCGAAAAACATTTGTTTATGACGGAACAGTCGGAGCTGCAAGATTGTATATATGCGGGCTGGGAGTGTATGAATGTTATATCAACGGAAAAAAAGCAGGGGAGGAATACCTTGCGCCGGGATATCATTCGTATGATTTTCATTTACAGACACAGACTTATGATGTATCAGACCTTATAAAAGAAGGAGAAAATGAGATCGAAATCTGGCTTGGAGAAGGCTGGTTTAAGGGAAGGCTTGGATTTGACGGTGGATTTACCGATATTTATGGAGATAAATTATATACGATCGGAGAACTTTATGCAGGCGAGCAGTGTCTTGTAAAGACAGATACGACTTGGGAAGTTTTAGAATCTCCGATTCGTTTTAATAATATTTATGATGGCGAAGTGTATGATGCCAGACAACAGAAATGTCGGATTGCCGGGGCAAAGCTTTTGCAGGAAAGTCCGAAAGAATGTGGAGAACTTTCCGATCGGTACAGCCTGCCGATCAAGGTGAAAGAACTCTTTTCCGTAAAAGAGGTTCTTCATACGCCGTCGGGAGATACGGTTTTGGATTTCGGACAGAATCTGACAGGATGGGTAGAATTTGACTGCCGGATCCCAGAGGGAAAAGGAATACGTTTGACTGCTTCGGAAATGATGCAGGATCAAGAATTTTACCATGAAAATCTGCGGACTGCAAAAACGGAATTTCTGTATCTTTCGGATGGAAAAGAGGCACATGTCAGACCGCATTTTACCTTTTACGGATTTCGTTATATGAAGGCAGAAGTGGTTCGGGAAGTTCGCAATGGAGAAGAAGTAACATTGTGTTGTGAAGAGACGCTTTCCGATGAAGAATGGAAGACGCAGTTTCAGGCAGTGCACCTTCGCAGTGATTTTGACCAGATCGGGTGGATTGGAACAGGCGATCAGAAAGTCGATCAATTATTCTCCAATGCATTGTGGGGACAGAAAGGAAACTTCTTAGACGTTCCGACAGATTGTCCGCAGAGAGATGAGCGGCTTGGATGGACCGGAGATGCACAAGTATTTTCCGAGACCGCATGTTTCAATATGTACATGCCGGCATTCTATCGGAAATATATGTGGGATATGCGTGCCGAACAGAGTATTCTGGACGGCGCAGTGCCGAATGTAGTTCCGCGGTTAAAGCGTGGCATGGTAGCGGAGTATGGGGCGTGTCCATGGGCAGATGCGGGCGTGATCATTCCGTGGAACGTCTATTGTCATTATGGAAGTAAGACATTATTGGCGGAAATGTATCCGGGAATGAAAGCGTGGGTTGATTATCAGCGCAAGCAGGAAGAAGCAGAGGGCGGTCTGCATTTGATCAAAGGCGGATTCCATTTTGCAGATTGGCTGGCGTTGGATAATAAGCAGCCGGGACCGTTTGGTGCGACGGACCCGCTTTATATTGCAAGCGCCTATTATTTCCGATGTGCAAAGATCGTTGCAGATGCAGCAGAAATCCTCGGATACGAAGAAGCGTCGGAATATAAAAAACTTGCGGAAGAAATCAAAAAAGCAATCTGTGAGACGTATTTTGATGAAAACGGAGCATGTTATTCCAAGACACAGACCGGGGCGGCAATCGCGATCGTGTTCGGACTGAGCGAGGATACGGCAAAAGCGGAAGGCGATCGGCTGCAACAACGAGTGGCAGAAAATAACGGACATTTGAACACCGGATTTGTGGGAACACCGCTTCTTTGTCCGGCGCTGACGAAAACCGGACATCATAAAACCGCTGTGGATCTGTTGTTGAATGAAGAGTATCCGAGTTGGCTTTATAGTGTAAATCTCGGAGCGACAACGATCTGGGAGCGTTGGAATTCCGTGCTTTCGGATGGCAAGATGAATCCGGAAGGAATGAACAGTCTGAATCATTATTCTTACGGAAGTATCGAAGCATGGATGTATGGAGATGTGGCGGGAATCCGGGCGGCAGAACCGGGATTTCGAAAAGCAGTGATCAAACCGAATCCGGATGCAAGGCTGAAATATGTAGATTGTAAAATGGAAACGGCGTCAGGAGTTTATGAAAGCCATTGGAAGTATGAAAAAGACGGTACGGTGACATATCGTTTCCATGTTCCGTTCGGGGCGAAGGCTTTGATCTGTCTTCCGGACGGAAGAACAGAAACAGTTGCAGCCGGGGAGCATACATTTTGCGGTTGATAAAAGAATGAGAGAAAAGGAGAAGAGCGATGAACAGAGAACAGGTAAATATCAGAGATCCGTATATTTTACTGCATGAAGGAGTCTATTATCTGTATGGAACAAGAAGTGCGACATGCTGGGGCAAGGCGGACGGATTTGATTGTTATAAAAGTGAAGACCTGGAAAATTGGGAGGGGCCGATTGAAATTTTTCACAGACCGGAAGGCTTTTTTGCCGATCGGAACTATTGGGCGCCGGAGTGCTATTTTGTCAACGGATTTTTTTATCTCGTGACAACGTTTGGAAGTGCAGAAGGGAAAAAAGGGATTTATATTCTTCGCTCCGAACAACCGGAAGGACCGTTTGAATTATACAGCGAACGGCTTACACCGGAAATGTGGTCTTGTATTGACGGAACATTATATTGGGAAAATGAAACACCGTATTTGATCTTTTCTCATTCATTTGAAGATTCGCCAAGCGGAGATATGTGTCTGGTTCCACTGGATTCTACATTAAAAAAGGCAGCGGGAGAACCGACATTATTGTTCGGGGCGGCAGAAGCCGAATGGGCGCATACGGTACCGTTTGCAAAAGTAGAATTCGGAATGGATGGGGATGTGTATTTTACAGACGGCCCGTGTGTATTTCAGGCGGAAAATACGTTGTATATGTTCTGGTCAAGCTGGGGAACGAACGGATATGCCGTTGGCGTGGCAAAATCTGCAACCGGAGAAGTGAACGGTCCGTGGATTCAGCAGGCGGCTCCGGTATTTCCGGAAAACGGCGGTCACGGAATGGTTTTTTATGATAAAGAAGAAAATCTGCAGTTTGTTCTGCACTATCCGAATGATAAATATAAGGAACATCCGGAATTCCGGAAAATAATTAAGAAAAACGGTCAGCTGCAACTGGAAAAGAAAACAAAACAGTAAGAAAACAAAACAGTAAGAAAACAGAACAGTAAGAAAACAGAAAAGTAAGAAAGCAAGAAAATAGTAGTAGAAGAGAGAGGAATTAAGAACATGAGAATTCAAAAATGGAACGAAAACTGGAAATTTTGGGCGGATAAAGATTCTTTTGCTCTCGTATGGAACGTACCGGAGATCGCACGGACGATCAACCTTCCACATGATGCGATGATCGAAGAAAAAGCATATGCAGAGAGTGGAAACCACGGCAACACCGGATTTCGTGACGGCGGTGTTTATACATATGTGAAGCACCTGTTTGTAGAGGAAGATGCGAAAGAAAAAACAATGATGCTGAAATTTGAAGGGATTTACATGAATGCGATGGTTTATGTAAATGAACAGCTTGCGGCAAAAAATATGTTTGGCTATACAACCTTTTACGTACCGTTGAATGATTTTCTCCGTTACGGACAGGAAAATGAAATCCGTGTACAGGTGCGGAATAATAATATGACAAACAGCCGTTGGTATTCCGGAACCGGAATTTACCGTGACGTATATTTGTTAGAAGCCGGACTGGATTATCTCGTACCGGAAGGGGTACAGATCAAGTGTGAGACGGCAGATGAAGAATATACGGTTCTTCAAATCCGCAGTGAAGTGAAGAATCGAAAACCGGTTCCTGCAGAAATGACATTACATACCGTCATTCGAAACGAAAAAGGTGACGTTGTGGGAGAAGAAAAGACCGTGGCTGTCTTATTTGATCAGGAACAACGTGAGCTGACACAGCGGATCGTAATCGAGCAGCCGGAGCTCTGGTCCGCAGAAACTCCGACTTTATATACATGTGAAACTACATTGCTGACGGGAGAAAAAGTTATAGATGCACAGACAGAGAAATTCGGAATCCGTACGATGTCATTGGATGCAAAACGGGGACTTCGTATCAACGGCAAGTCGGTAAAACTTCGCGGAGCATGTATTCACCATGACAGCGGACTTTTAGGAGCGGCAACCTTTGAAGATGCACAGTACCGCCAGGTGGCAAAACTAAAAGAAGCCGGATTTAACGCGATCCGTATGTCCCATCATCCGATGGCTCCGGCGATGCTGCGTGCCTGTGACGAATTGGGAATGTATGTAATGGATGAGACATTTGATATGTGGGACCGCTGCAAATCCGATCTGGATTATGGTCTTTATTTCCGTGAATGGTGGGAAAAAGATGTAACTGCAATGGTACGCAAAGACTACAATCATCCGTCCGTGATCTTATATTCGGTCGGAAATGAAATTCCGGAGATCGGAACAGACCACGGAGCAAAGACTTGCCACGAATTGTGTAAAAAGATCAAAGCGCTGGATGAGACTCGTTACACGCTGGCATCGATCAATGGTGTGTTTGCTGCCGGAGATCAGGTGGACAATATCGTAGCAGACGTATCCGCGGAACTTTGCGCAAAAGGAGAACTGGATGGAAATGTCAATGACTTTATGACTTTGATGGATGACCATATGGATGAAATCGTTGTACATCATGCGATTACAGAGCGTCTGGAAAAAGCGTGTGCATCCACAGATATTGCAGGATATAACTATATGACGGCACGCTATGAGATGGATCAAGAATTGTATCCGAACCGTGTCATTGTCGGAAGTGAGACGTATCCGCCGGAAATCGCAAGAAACTGGGATCTGGTAGAGAAACTGCCTCATGTGATCGGTGATTTTACATGGACCGGATGGGATTATATCGGAGAAGCAGGAGTCGGCGTTCCGGCATATCAGTGGGGAGAAGGCGGATTCGGCGCAGGATTCCCATGTCAGTTGGCATATTCCGGAGATATTGATATTACCGGATTTAGAAGACCTGCATCCTATTTCCGTGAAGTGGTATTTGGCTTGAGAAAAGATCCGTATATTACCGTTCAGAATCCGTACAAATTCGGACAGCATCTGATCAAGACGCCATGGGTGATCAGCGACAGTGTTTCTACATGGAACTGGTCCGGCTGCGAAGGCAATCCGGCGATTGTTGAGATTTATTCTCCGGGAGAAGAAGTAGAACTTTTTGTAAATGGCGTGTCACAAGGAAAAAAAGCTGCCGGAAAAAATGCCGGATTCCGTACATTGTTTGAAGTGGTTTATGAGCCGGGAACTGTGGAAGCAGTCGCTTATGAGAATGGTCAGGAGATCGGACGCATGGAGCTTCAGAGTGCGGAACAGGAAGTGCATCTGGAGCTGGAAAAAGAAGAAGGAAGAGCGCAGGAACTTACTTATATTCATGTATGGCTGAAAGATTCTCAAGAAAGAATCCTGACAGATCGTGATAAGAAATTAACGGTAGAAGTGACAGGAGGAGCTGCCCTGGCAGGCTTTGGAAGCGGTAATCCGAAGCCGAAGTATAACTATAATGAGGGACTGACGGAAACATTCCACGGTCATGCACTTTTGATTTTGAGGAAATTGAAAGAGTCAGATTCTTGTCAGGTGAAAGTGAAATCAGAAGACGGATTGTGTGTGGAAGCACAGATTTAAGATGTCGTAAATGACCTTATCGGATGTCATATTAGCGACTGTTTTGCAGACATTGTACATGGTATGATGAAGTTAAGTTAAGGGCAAATAAAAAAATGTCGGTTTCATCTGAAAAAAGAACGGATGAAAAAATATTACCTTAAAAAATGTCGGATTTGAGGTAATATATAACATGGAAATTGCCCTCGGCATTCGGTAAACTAGAGATAGTTTAAAGAGAACGAAAAGGAGAGAGAAAAAATGGCAAATGAAAAAACAGTGAGTCAGAACGGCATCAAAGATCATGTAAGTACCGCGTTTAAGTGGTTCCATGCAACATCTGCAAATGGTGGCGCGATGTTGATCGCAGCAGTTCTTGCAAGTTACTTGTCGGTGTATATGACAGATACGTTGATGATCCCGGCAGCAACCGCTTCCTTGATCATGTTTATTTCTACATTGTGGGATGCGATCAATGACCCGATGATGGGAGTCATCGCAGACCGGACACATACACGTTGGGGACGTTATCGTCCTTATATGTTTGCAGCGCCGATCTTGTTGACATTTTTCTCCATCATGGTATGGGTTGACTGGGGATTTGAGTCTGTAACAGCAAAAGCGGTTTATATTTTGATCATGTATATCGGATACGGAATGACTGTTACAATGTACACAATGCCGCATATGGCAATCCTTCCGGCAGCAGTCAGAGATAATGAACAAAGAAATATGATCATTACACTTGGCGCAGGATGCTGTGCATTTGTATTTACGATCGGAAACACATTTACACTGAACATTACAGGATTTTTTGAGAGTCTTGGATTCAGCAACGGATATGTACCGTTGATGGCAATCTGTGGTGTGCTTGCATTTATTTCCTTCTGGGGCTTGTTCTTCACATCCAAAGGACAGGAGAAATATCTCCAGCCGGCAGAAAAAGGAAATCCGTTAAAAGCAATTGCAATGGTTTTGAAATATAAGGAAGTTTATCCGAACCTGATTGCATGGATTATGGCATCTATGGGATACGGAATGATGTTCTCCACATCTGTATACTACATGATGTATTACTATGAGAGACCTGACCTGATCAGCGTATACATGGGTGTTATTTCTATCGGAGCGATGGTTTCCATGATGGTATTGATGCCGATTGTTCTGAAAATCTTCAAGACAGGTCAGAAAGCGTTGATCGTATCACAGGCAGTGTCTTGTGCTTGTTATGTACTGTTGTTCTTCACAGGTAAGATGAACTTTACATATTGCTGTGTGATCACATTTATCTCTACATGTTTCGCAGCTATGCAGAATGCACTTGTAAATGTACTTGTAAACGATACAATTGACTTCATTCAGTTAAAAGAAGGAAAGTCTGCAAACGGTGTGATCGCTTCTATCAAAGGATTTGCACAGAAATGTGGTAACACAGTTGTTAGTTCCGGTATCCTTGCAGTACTTGCAGCTTCCGGATATGTGGCAGGTGCGATCGGACAGCAGCCGGACAGCGCAATGTTCGCATTGAACTTCTTGAAATTCGGAGCTCCGACATTAACAGGTATCGTCTTGATTATCTGTGTTGCAAAGAACCCGATGGCAAAATATGCAAAACAGATTGAAGAAATGAAAGCGAAGATGAACGCAGCAGAATAAAGAATACAAAGCAGAATAAAGACTGCGAAGTAGACAAAGAAGTAAAAAAATGAAGTAAAAAAAGACTGTCGGATTTGTTTCAGAGGAGGGGGAGCAGATCCGGCAGTTTTTGAATAGTGAAATAGGAGGAACAGAGAATGAGCAAACAGTTCGGATTGAATCCATATCTTCCGTTTTGGGAGACGGTTCCGGATGGAGAACCGCATGTATTTGACGGAAGGATTTACATTTACGGAAGTCACGATAAGCGAAACGGAACGTCTTTCTGTGAGGAGGATTATGTGTGCTGGAGCGCCCCGACAGATGACCTCGGAAATTGGAAATACGAAGGAGTTATTTATAAAAAAACACAGGATCCCATTAACGGAGCGCCATATGAAAAAGAAATGCCGGAGTATGAACCATCCTTTTTCGGCGCAGAGACAAGATTGCTTTATGCGCCGGATGTGACAAAAGGACCGGATGGCAGATATTATCTTTATTATGCGCTGGACACGGTAAATGTGATTTCTGTGGCAGTTTGTGATACTCCGGCAGGAGAATATGAATTTTTAGACTATGTGAGAAGAGCAGACGGGACGATTCCGGAAGTGGGACGGTGGTTTGATCCGGCGATACTTTGTGAAGAGAGCGGCAATTACCTGTACTATGGATTTTGCCCGCCGATGCGTTTTCCGGGAATGGAAGAGTTAGACATTCCGGGAGCGATGATGGTAAAACTTTCGGATGATATGCACACCATTATCAGTGAACCTGTATGCGTGGCAAATGGAATCGATACAGCGAAAGGAACGGCTTATGAAGCACATCCGTTTTTTGAAGCGTCCAGCATCCGTCATTTTGGGGACTGGTATTATTTTGTTTATTCCAGTTTGCAAGGGCATGAACTTTGCTATGGAATGGCAAAAACACCGGAAGGTCCGTTTGAATATAAGGGTGTGATCGTATCCAACGGAGATATTGGATATGAAGGAAATACACTTCCGGTCAATTACACAGGAAATAACCATGGCGGACTTGTTGAGGTGGAAGGTGCGTATTACATTTTCTGGCATCGCCATACACATGGAACTGCATTTTCCAGACAGGGATGTGCGGATCGAGTTGTGATCTGTGAAGACGGAACGATTCCGCAGATTGAGATTACAAGCTGTGGTTTGAATGATGGAGCGCTTCCGGCAAGCGGACAGTATTCGGCGTATATTGCCTGCCATCTGACAGAAGGAGATCGAGAAAAAGTCGGACAGGTGATCATGGCAGGTCCGGGCGAGGTTGTACCGGAACTTCCGGAAGAAATGCCGTATATTACAGAAGAGGTTCGAAATGACGATGCGGTATGTGATGGAGCGACATTGACGAAAGAAGAAAATCTGTATCCTTATATTTGCAATATGCGACAAGGCGCTTTGGCAGGATTTAAATATTTTGCTTTTTCCGGAAATGAGACGAAGATCGGACTGATACTCAGAGGAGAAGGTACGATGGAAGTTTTATTAGACGCTGCCGGGGAAAAAGTAGTCGGAAATTGTGAAAAATCCGGTGAAAATTGGGGGCAAGTGTGGATAACTCTTCCGAAGATCGAAGGAAAACAGGCATTGTATTTCCGCGTTGCAGAAGGTAAGATTGATTTTGCAGAGTTTGAGATCAGATAGAAGCGTTAGTATACATTAGAAAAGAGGAATTTTTATAGAAAACCAAAAGTGTAAAACAGATGGATTCTATGAAAAATTCCTCTTTTATTTTATTAGTTTGTCTTTTCGTTTTTAACTTCAAACGGAACGAATGCTTCTTCCGTATGGCTGTTTTGCTTGCGGTATTCCTGCGGTGACATTTTATAAGTGCTGCGGAATACCCGGGAGAAATGATCCGCTGAGTTATAGCCTACTTTTTCGGCAATCTCGCCGATCTTCAGATTGGTATTGGTTAAGTAGTCGATCGCTTCGGCGAGCCGGAGCCGCTTGATCAGCCCGGTAAACGTATGTCCGGTATTTTGTTTGATCAATGTACATAAATGCGGCTCACTGTAATGGAACAGTTCTGCAAGGGATGCCAACGTTACGGTTTGGTAATTGTGTTGAATATACTGTAAAACAAGTGAGAAGTCGGCTCCCATCTGGTAGTCGTAAAATTGTAAAGTTTTGCTGTAATTTCGGAGTAAGTTGGAAAACAGCAGATTGATCCAACTGATGCAGCAAGTATTGCTGTAACTGTCGTTTTTATAGCTTTCGCCCATTGCATTATGAATGATCTGCTTTAACCACTTATTATTTTCTGAAAAAAACAGGAGATAATTGGCATGGGAATCATCCTGTAAAATGGTTCGGAAAAAATAAGAAAGAAGGTCTTTTCGTGAGAGAAGAGAAAAGAATGTCGTATCAAACGTGCTTTTCCGTAACATAATGCAGAACACAGTGGAGTCGTCATCGATGACAAGATCGTGTTCGGAAGACGGCGCAATGATACAGAGTTCTCCTTCTTGCATGGTTCGTTTATTTTTCTCAAAAACAAAGGTACAGCTTCCGCTGGCAACATAATTAATTTCAAAATAATTATGTATGTGAGGCGTGGGACGTGTATAGCGGGGATGACGGATGATAAAAACGTCGCCGGAGTTTGGAAAAATATCTGTTTCTTTTACTTTTGGCGTAATTGAAATTTGTGGATTCAGTTCCAATGGAAGCTGATCGATAATCTTATTAAACGCGTCGTCGTCCATGTCTCCGAACATTTCAGAAGTTAGCATAGGATCCGGAGGCGTTTCAGAGAGAAGTCCTTTTCGGTAAAGGTAATCTGCCATTTCCGGAAACTGCATCCGACTGCCTGTTCGGAAAAAGTAATCTTTCATATGTTGTTGAAATTCACCATAGGTGATGTAGTAAGCCATAATTTAACCTCAATGCCAGACTGTTTGCCTGAGCAATCTATTTCGTTTTCATGTTTCAATGCCGTCAGTGTACAAAGGAGCAAATGTATTCTTGTCCGCTGATGGTATTTATTATAAAGAAAATTTGATTTTCATGCAACTTACCCTGTGGAAAAAAGTAAAGGTTTTATGTGTTATATCGTGAAGCGGAGGTTCGTGTCAGTGCACTTTGACACTATGGTCAAAAGGTGAAAATACGTCGGATTCTGAAAAAAAAAGTACATGGCAGTTTAGAACGAGATTTTGTAAAATGAAATCAACCTGAAAAGTATGAGAGTTACGAAAAATTTATGGAAATGAAAAGGAGTATAGGGATATGATTCAATACAAAGAAAATCCGTTTTACTTAACAGATGAACAAGTGCAGTGGGTAGAGAATACTTATGATTCGATGAGTCTGGAAGAGAAGATCGGACAGCTTTTTTGTCCGATCGTATTTACGAAAGAGGAAAAAGAATTAAAAGAACTGGTTGAGACAAAACATATCGGAGGAATGCTTTATCGTGAAGGACCGGGAGAAGAATTAAGACAGTCTCATAAGATTTTACAGGATGCTTCTAAGATTCCGCTTTTAACTGCTTCGAATCTGGAATATGGCGGAAACGGATCGGCGATAGAAGGAACATATTACGGAAGAGAGATGCTTGCCGCAGCGACCGGAGATGTGGAAAGAGCATATCAGCTCGGGAAAGTGAGCTGCAGCGAAGGCGCGGCAGTCGGCGTGAACTGGTCTTTCGCTCCGGTTGTGGATCTGGACCTGAATTACCATAATCCGATCACCAATGTGCGGACCTTTGGTTCCGATCTTCAGACGGTGATCGATATGGGAAAAGCATATATCCGTGGCGCAAAAGAAGAAGGCGTAGCGACAAGTGTCAAGCATTTCCCGGGAGACGGTGTAGATGAACGTGATCAGCATCTTGTGACAAGTGTGAACTCTCTTTCCTGCAAAGAATGGGATGAAAGTTACGGAAAAATTTACAAAGAAATGATCGAGGCAGGTACGCTGACAGTGATGGCGGCACATATTGCATTACCGGCATATGAAGAATATTTTGACGAAAAGCCGTGTGAGCGGATTCTTCCGGCAACCTTATCCGAAAATCTGTTAAAGAAATTATTGAGAGAGAAACTTGGATTTAACGGTCTGATCGTGACGGATGCAACCCCGATGGTTGGTTTCTGTTCTGCAATGGACAGAGCAACGGCAGTACCGCTTAGTATTGAAAATGGCTGTGATATGTTCTTATTCAATCGAAATATGGAAGAAGATTTCCGGTTGATGCGGGAAGGATATGAAAAAGGAATCTTATCAGAGAATCGTCTGGAAGATGCGGTAAAACGTATATTGGCAACAAAAGCAGCGATGCATTTACCGGAGAAACAGGAAAAAGGACAGCTTGTACCGGATGCATCGGCATTGGATATTTTGAACTGTGAGACGTATGATCGTTGGGCAAAAGAATGTGCGGACGAAGGAGTGACACTCGTTAAAGATACGCAAAATCTTCTTCCGATCGATCCGAAAAAGCACAAAAGAGTATTGCTTGAACTGATGGGAGATTTCCCGTCGAACAAACGGGTATGTGCGTCATTTGTACAGGGGCTGGAAGCGCGTGGATTTGAAGTGACCGTGTATGAACCGGAAGGGTTTGAAGTGATGGAAGATTCCGTAGAAAGTTTTAAGAGCCGTTATGATCTGATCTTCTATGTCGGAAATCTTGAAACAGCATCGAATAAGACGGTATCCCGTCTGAACTGGCATACGATGTTCGGACTTGGAAATAACATGCCGTGGATGGTGCATGAAATGCCGGCGCTGTTTGTCAGTGTAGGAAATCCATACCACTTGTTGGATGCGCCGATGATCAAAACATTTGTCAACGGATATTGCAATTCGGAATATGTTATTCAGTCTGTGATCGAGAAATTATGCGGAGACAGCGAATTTAAAGGAAAATCACCGATTGATCCATTTTGCGGGAAACTGGATCTGAAATTATAGGTCGGGTTTGAGATTGTAAAAGAAAGGGAGAAACATAAATGCGAATTACGGAAACAAAAATAAACGGAATTCGGAATCCGATCGGATTTACCTATGATTTTCTGCTTTGTTCTTGGAAAGTGGAAGATACCGAAAGTAAAAAACAAGTCCATGCGAAAATCGAAGTCAGTGAGGACGCAGATTTCTCACAGGTTCTGTGGGAAAAAGAGGGAGCAGAGCTGAAACAGTCGGGAGAGAAGATCGATCTGGAACTAAAACCACGCACAACTTATTATTATCGTGTGACAGTAACCGGAGATCAAGGAGATACGGCTGTCAGCGAGCTTGCATATTTTGAAACCGGAAAAATGCAGGAAGCATGGATGGCAGACTGGATCGCTCCTCAGAAAGAAGATTCCTTTCATCCGGTGATCGGCACGAAGTTTGCAGCAGCAAAACCGGTGAAGAGAGCAAGACTTTATGTTTCCGGTGTAGGAGTATTTGAGGCTTATCTCAATGGGAAAAAATTAGGGGAAGAATTTTTGGCTCCGTATGTCAACAACTATGAGGCGAATATACAAGTCCTTACTTTTCCGGTAGACGAACTTTGCAGCGGAACCGGAGAAAAAGGAGAAAACAGTTTGGAATTCCTGCTTGGAAAAGGATGGTATATGGGAGAGTTCGGACTGGAAGGTCAGAAAGAAAATTACGGAAATCGGATGGCGGTGATCGCAGAACTTCATTTGGAATATGAAGACGGAACGACAGAGTGTATCTGTACGGATCAAAACTGGAAGTATCGTGGTTCTGATATTGAAGATTCCGGTATTTATTTTGGAGAAAATTTAAACCGCCTGCTTTGGGAAGAAAAAGAAAATCCGTGGAAACCGGTAGAAGTGATCGCTGATCCGGAAGCAAAAGACGGAACAAAAAATCTTGCAAAATCACATTTGACGGATCGTTTAAGTCTTCCGGTTGTAGTGAAAGAAACGATTTCGGTGAAAGAGATCCTTCACACTCCGGCAGGAGAAACGGTTCTGGATATGGGACAGAATTTTGCCGGATTTGTGGAATTTGATGCGGATCTCCCCAAAGGAACGAAAGTGGTATTTGATTTCGGAGAGATTTTACAGAACGATAATTTCTATCGGGAAAACTATCGGGAAGCCAGATCGCAGTTTGTTTATATTTCCGGCGGAAAACCGGAAACCGTGCGTCCTCATTTTACATTTTTCGGATTCCGTTATGTCCGTGTAACCGGATGGACAGGTGAATTGAAGAAAGAGGCATTCCGAGGAAACGTATTGTATTCGGATTTGCAGAGAACCGGATATATTCATACAAATCACGAAAAAATCAATCGCCTGTATGAAAATACAGTTTGGGGATTGAAATCGAATTTCCTGGATATGCCGACTGATTGTCCGCAGAGAAATGAACGTCTTGGATGGACCGGAGATGCGCAGGTATTTGCACCGACGGCAAGCTACCATATGGACACCCGTGCATTTTTCCATAAGTTTGTAAAAGATCTTCGGGATGAACAGAAGATGATCGGCGGCGCTGTACCGAATTATGTGCCGAATATCGGACACAAAGAGGATGTCGGAAGTGTGTGGGGAGACATTGCAACATTTCTTCCGTATACATTGTATACATATTTCGGAAATGAGGAAGAAATGGCATACTGCTATCCGCTGATGAAAGACTGGGTAGATTATATTGACAGAAAAGACGGAGAACGTGGAGAAAAACATTATCTGTTTGATTTCGGATTCCATTTCGGCGACTGGCTGGCATTGGACGGAGCGACTCCGACAAGTTTTAAAGGAAGTACAGAAGATACCTATATTGCGTCCGTCTATTACTGTGAGTCTGTTCGTAAGACCGCAGAAATTGCAGAGACATTAGGATTGACAGAAGAGGCAGAGCATTATCGGAAGTTGGAGGAAAAGATCAGACAGGCTGTGTTGGCAGAATATTTTACTCCGAACGGAAGACTGGCAGTGACAACACAGGCGGCATATGTGATCGCATTAAAATTCGGAATCTATGTGGATCGGGAATATTTGATCGCACAGTTTAAGAAAAAATTACAGGCAGATGGAAATCAGATCAAATGTGGATTTGTCGGCGCACCGCTTCTTTGTACTGTGTTGGCAGAAGCAGGATTGTATGAACTGGCATATGATTTCTTATTGAAAGAAGGCTTTCCGAGCTGGCTATACAGCGTGAATCTGGGGGCGACAACGATCTGGGAACGTTGGAATTCGGTGCTTCCGGACGGAACGATCAGTCCGACTGGAATGAATTCTCTGAATCATTATTCGTATGGTTCTGTGATGGAATTTATGTATGCGTATGCAGCGGGAATCCGTCCGGCAGAGCCGGGATTTGCGCGGGCGGTCATTGCACCGCATCCGGATGTGCGTCTGCCGAAAATGGAATGCAGTTATGATTCTGTAAACGGAAAATATACATGTAACTTTGAAATTTCTTCTGATGGAATGTTGCATGTGGTTGTAGAAATTCCATTCAACTGCGAGGCAGAAGTAGAATTGCCGGGATATAAAGAAGGCAAACAGATTTTGAGCGCCGGAAGGTATGAATTTGATTATGTACCGGAAACCGATTATTGTCATCCGTACGGAGAAAAGACAACGTTGGCAAGAGTCGGAAAAGATCCAAAAGCGCTTGCGGTTCTTGGAAAATATACACCGGCACTGGCTGGAATGTCACAGTCGGATGACGCAGAATTTTTGTATAACACATTGGAAGAAATCAGCTATCTTGGATTCCTTCCGTTTGATCCGGAAAAACTTCAGCAGGCGATCAAAGAATTAAAGGAAATCAACGTATTAGAAGCATAAAAAGGCGATGTAAAATATTGCAGACAAGGAGGAAGGACAATGGAACCGACACTGGAACAGATCTTCGGCAGTTACACTGCATGGGAAGCAAAGGAAGGTACTTGGTTTATCAATTTTATGAACGGCAGTGAAAATATGTATTTGTTAGAGGGAGATGAGAAGGCGCTTCTGATCGATACCGGATATGGCGTGGGGAATCTTCGTGCATTTGTCGAGAAACTGACGGATAAACCGATCCTTGTCGCGAATACACATTTTCATCCGGATCATGCGGCGGGCAACGGAGAGTTTGAATCGGTTTATATGAGCGCGGGCGAGAAGATAGACGCACCTTCAACTTTAACTCCGGGAGCGGTTCCGTTTGATCTTTCAAAACTGCCGCATCCGGATTACGAGAAAATCTATGTGAAAGACGGAGATGTGATCGAGCTTGGAAATCGTACGATCGAGGTGTTGGATGTCAAGCCGGCACACTGCAACAGCAGTCTGTTTTTCTTGGATCGTAAAGCGCGGTTGCTGCTTTGTGGAGACGAGATCGATGTAGGACAGGTGATGCTGTTTGACAATTCCAATAATCAGGAAGCGCCGTATGATGTACGGGAACGGATGCTGAATTTCCGGGCAAATATGCAGCGTGTAAAAGATCTTGACGATGCGTACGACTGGCTGCTTCCGAATCACAACGGCTACCCGATTGCCAAAAGTTATGTGGATGAGTTTATCGGGCTGGCGGATGCAGTATTTGCAGGAACCGCTTTGATTGAAGACAAGTTAAATCATCCTTTTGTGGAAATGGATCCGAAAGCGGATAAACTTTGCCGTGTGAGATTTAAGCGGGTCAGCATTTTTATAGAAAAAGAAGAATTGATGAAAATTTATGGAAAGCAGGAGGGATAAACGAGAATGAAGGCATTTATTTTTGATTTGGACGGAGTGATCGTATTTACAGATAAATTTCATTATCAGGCATGGAAGAAAATGGCAGATGAGATGGGAATTTATTTTGACGAAACGATCAACAATCGTCTGCGCGGAGTAAGCCGTGCAGAAAGTTTGGAAATTATTCTGGAACGATATGAAGGCGAGCCGCTTTCGGCAGAGAAAAAAGCAGAATTGATGGAGCAGAAAAACAATACATATCGGGAACTGTTGGCGACAATGACACCGGCGGACGTATCGGACGAGGTAAGAGAGACTTTAAAAACGCTTCGTGAACGTGGCTGCAAACTTGCTATTGGTTCTTCCAGTAAAAATGCAAAGTTTATTTTAGAGAAAGTGGAATTGCTGGATGCGTTCGATGCGATTTCAGACGGAAACAATATTACACATTCCAAACCGGATCCGGAAGTTTTCCTGAAAGCAGGAGAATTTTTAGGAGAAGATCCGGCAAACTGTGTAGTCGTAGAAGATGCATACGCAGGAATTGACGCGGCAAAGGCAGCAGGAATGTTGGCAGTCGGTTTGGGCGATGCGTTCGGATATGAGAAAACAGATGTGAAGATTGAGCATTTTGCACAGCTTTTAGATGTAGAATAAATCAATCAGAGGGAACATTTTACAATTAATAATAAAAAAGTAAGTGTGTGGGAGGAAAAAATTATGTATTATCAGGTGGAAGAACAAGATGGGTATTACCGGATCGGAAGTCCGGAAAATGTGTTCAGTTATTTGTTTGTCGGAAGCAAACAGGCAGCGCTGATCGACACGGGGCATGGATTTGGTGATCTGAAGCAGGCAGTCAGATCGGTGACAGATAAGCCGTTGATCATTATCAATACGCATGGACACTGCGATCACACCGGAGGAAATGCACAATTTGAAGAAGTGTGTTATATCGGTGAAAAAGATATTGCGCTTTGTCAGGAACATTCAGAGGCGGCGATGCGACGAGATAATGCAAAACGTGCGGAACATAGTGTGAATTACGAGACCGGAGAGACGTATAACGGACTTCCGGAAGGATTTGATCTGGAAGAATATTGCAGACGTGGAACGGGAACTCTTCAGGCAGTTTCGGAAGGAACGGTGTTTGATCTCGGCGGGATCACACTTAAAATTTATGAAACACCCGGTCATACGCAGGGCGGTATTTCTGTGTTATACTTAGAGAAAAATATACTTTTCATCGGGGATGCAACCGGAATGTTTGTCTGGCTCTTTGCAAAAGAGACAACAGATCTTACGACTTATGCAGAAGCCGTTCAAAAGATGTACGATCTGGATGCAACATATTATATCGGCGCACACAATCCGAATCCGATGAAAAAAGAACAACTGCTGCGTTATATCCGTGCAGCAGAGGAGGCAGATTACGATGCAGGAGAACCATTTGAAAGTTTCTTCGTAATGGAATATGAACCGAGAGTTTGCGCATTGGATCATATGACGATGGCAGAAATGTTCCATCCGGATTTTGCATCGGTCGTAATCGGAAAGGATAAAAGAAAATAGGAGGGAACAATGATGTTGACGGAGACAATCAAACTTTATGAAGACCGAGAAGATGTAACATTGACAACCTATGTGATCGCAGAGAAAGGCGAGATGCATGAGCAGGGAAAACGACCGGCTGTTTTGATCTGTCCGGGCGGTGCGTATATGAGTTGTTCCGATCGTGAGGGAGAACCGGTCGCATTGAAATTTGCGGCAATGGGGTATCATGCATTTGTGCTTCGCTATTCGGTGTACGGAGAAGGCGAGAATGGTTTTCCGGATCTGTCAAAGCCGTTAGTGGTAAAAGAAAATTGTCAGTTTCCGAATCCAATGTGTGAGATCGGAAAAGCAATGCTGATCATTCGGGAACATGCAGAAGATTGGTCTGTGGATATGGATCGCGTAGCAGTCTGCGGCTTTTCCGCAGGCGCGCATAATACAGCAATGTATGGTGTGTATTGGGATAAACCGATCGTTACAGAGAATCTGCATACAACAAAAGAAATGATCCGTCCGGCGGCGCTGATTCTCGGCTATACATTGAGTGATTATATTTATATGAAAGAAGCAGCAGGCGCTTCTTCAGATCCGATGGCAGAAAGTCTTTTTGCAGCGTCTAATACTGCATTCCTCGGAACTGCAAAGCCGGATGAAGAGAAACTTCTCGCAGTCAGTCCGGCGCGTCTTGTGACAGAAAATACCCCTCCGACGTTCCTTTGGGCAACGGCAGCAGACGATCTTGTTCCGGTTCAGCATAGCGTTCGGATGGCACATGCACTTGCAGAACATCAGATTCCGTTTGAAATGCATATTTTTGAGGAAGGACCGCACGGTCTGAGTGTTGCAACACAGGCGTCGGCGATTTCAAAATCTCAGATGAACGCTGATGCGGCGAAATGGATGGATCTGGCGGATTGCTGGCTGGAGAAACGGTTTGCACTGGATCTTCCGGAGAGGACACCGTTCGAGGAAATGATCGAGCAGATGAAGAAGGGAATGTAGGTAACGTTCTTAAAAGAAACAGAGAAGTGCATAGAGCAAATAGGGAGAACCCCCTTAACTATTTCATGTATAGATAAAAAGACCAATTAGAGAATGTCTCCAATTGGTCTAAAATGTAGAGTGTTCTGCACTAGGGGATAGTGAGGGATGCTTCGTAAGTGCCTAGTTTTTGGACATCCCAAAACTAGGCGCTTACTATTTTTTTATATGGAAATCTGCTCTTCAATTGTTTTGAAAGGCTTTATCTCTTGTGCCATAAAACACCTCCATAAATACAAAAGACCCACCATGTTACGCATGTAGCTAAACTACCTAGGCTTGGTGGGATCGATTAATTATAATATACCTTGAAGAGGACATCTTGTCAATGAAAAACATATCAAAAGACAAATCAACATATTAGGAGAATGGTTATGGATTCAACACCAACAATTCATAATGCAGCGAAATATGGAGAGATTGCAAAAACGGTTTTAATGCCGGGTGATCCTCTGCGGGCAAAATATATTGCTGAGAAGTTTTTTGAAAATCTGAAGTTGGTCAGTGATGTACGAAATATTTATTGCTACACGGGAACGTATAAAGGGAAAGCGGTCAGTGTAATGGCAAGTGGAATGGGTGCTGGTTCGATGAGTATTTATTCATATGAATTATTTCATCATTATGATGTGGATTCCATTATAAGAGTTGGATCAGCCGGAGGATTACATCCTTCTTTGAAGTTGCGGGATATTGTCGTGGCAATGGCATCTTCGACAGATAATGGGTACGGAACACATTTTCAGCTTCCGGGTGTGCTTGCACCATGTGCAGACTATTCATTGATTGAAAAGGCAGTTCAATATGGAAAAGAACACGGATTATCTCTACGAGTTGGACCGGTTATATCCGGAGAAGGATTTTATTATTCGAACGAATGGTATAAAAAATGGTCAGATATGGGAATGCTTGCAGTAGAGATGGAATCGGCAGCGCTTTATATGAATGCGGCGGAAGCAGGAAAAAGAGCAGTGGCTTTATGTACGATTTCAGATTTGATGTTCAGTGGAGAGGCTTGTACGACAAAAGAACGACAGGAAAGTTTTGATGAAATGATCCTTATGGCATTGTCAATGATTGAAGAATAGAAAAGGCTTTTTGATTAAAAGGAAATCCTTTTATTGTGGGCACGTTATGGTGGCTTATAATGTTAGGATTTCTTTTTGTTTGACAGATTTTATATAGCAGAAAATAGTATTTATTGGTATAATCGGAACAAAAGGATAGAACGATTGATAGAGTCAGTGTATAAATGGGAAATACGCAGAAAGGAAGGCAAAAGAAAATGAAGATTTTAAATTTCGGATCTTTAAATTTGGATTACACATATCAGCTCCCGCATATTGTAATGCCGGGGGAAACAATCACTTCGCTGGATCTGCAAGTATATCCGGGAGGAAAAGGTTTGAATCAGTCAGTTGCATTGGCGAAAGCCGGAGCAAATGTTTATCATGCGGGATTGATCGGTGCAGATGGTGATTTGCTGCGTAAGACTTGTGAGCAAAGCGGAGTGGATACAACATTTTTACGCGAGTGTGAGACGCGGAGCGGCAATGCGATCATTCAGGTGGATGAGAATGGACAGAACAGCATTATTTTATATCCGGGGGCGAACCGACAGATTACAAAGGAATTTGTGGACGAGGTACTTGGAGAATTTCAGGAAGGAGATGTACTTCTTCTTCAAAATGAAATCAATGAACTTCCTTATATCATGGAACAGGCATATGAGAAAGGGATGAAGATCGTACTGAATCCTTCTCCGTTTGACGATGCACTTCGTCTGTGCAATATGGAATCGGTTTCTTTGTTTCTTGTAAATGAAGTAGAGGGATTTCAGATGACGGGAGAGAAGGAACCGAAGGAAATCATACGGAAAATGCATGAAATGTATCCGTATGCGGAAGTGGTGTTGACATTAGGATCAAAAGGTGCCTTATTTGCCGGAAAAGAGGAGATATGTGAGCAGCCGATCTTCTCGGTGAAAGCAGTGGATACGACCGGAGCAGGAGATACGTTTACCGGATATTTTGTGACGGCATATTATGAAGGAAAAGAACCGAAAGAGGCGCTTCGGCTTGCGGCAATGGCTTCGGCGATCGCGGTGACAAGAAAAGGGGCGGCAGTTGCGGTTCCAATGAGAGATGAAGTGATGCAAAAACTAGGATAGATGGAAAATGTTCTAAAGGAGGAAGAATATGTCGATCAAACTTGGAATCGTAGGAACGAATTTTATCAGCGATCGTCTCTGGCATGCGGTGCAGTATGTTCCGGAAGTGGAAGTGTGCGCCGTGTATTCACGTCGTCAGGAGACCGGAGATGCATTTGCGAAAAAATATGGAATTGAACAGGTATATACGGATTATGAGTTGTTTCTGAATTCCGATCTGGATGCGGTTTATATTGCGACGCCGACGTATGCGCATTGTCCACAGACATTACAGGCATTAGAGCAAGGGAAACATGTTCTCTGTGAGAAAATCATGGCGGTGAATGCAAAAGAAGTGGAACAGATGATGGAATGTGCGAAGAAGAATCAGGTGGTACTTTTGGAAGCAATGCGTCCGGCATTCGATCCGGCATATCAGTTGATCATGGACAACCTTCCGAAAATCGGAAAGTTACGGCGAGTGACATTGGAATATTGTCAATATTCTTCAAGATACGACAAATTCCGACAAGGCGAGATACTCAATGCATTTCGTCCGGAGTTGGCAAACGGTGCGATCATGGATATTGGGGTATATCCGATCTATATGCTTGTGCAAATGTTTGGAATGCCGAAAGAGGTGAAAGCATTTTCTACGAAACTGGAAAATGGATTTGAAGGCGACGGCATAGTTATGATGCAGTATGATGGGATGCTGGCGGAAGCGGTATATTCTAAGATTACAGAATCCGTCAATCCGTCCGTTTTTCTCGGGGAAGATGGTGCGATTGTTTTAGATAGCGTCGGTGTTCCGGAGAAGATAGAAATCCGTTACAGAGATGGACGTGTGGAAGAGATTCCGTATCAGACAAAAGCCGTGCGTGAAGACGAGCGACCGGATAATATGCACTTTGAAGTGGCGGGATTTGCGGAATTGATCAAGACAAATCAAGTGGAGCATCCATACTTACAGTACACGCTGAATACACTTCGGATCGTAGATGAAGCAAGAAAGCAGAATGGGATTGTATTTGATGCAGATTTGATGCTATAATAATAGACAGCATTTTTAGGAAGAAAATCAGGAAGAAGAATTAAAGGAGAATTTCACAATGGAATTAATAACTGTGCGTGAATTATTTAAAAACAGAGAACAATATTTGGATAAGAAGATCACGGTCGGAGGATGGATCCGAAGCATCCGAGATTCTAAGGCCTTTGGTTTTATTGTCGTGAATGACGGCTCTTATTTTGAACCGCTCCAGATCGTATATCATGACACGATGGAAAACTTTCAGGAAATCTCAAAGCAGAATGTCGGAGCAGCGATCGTTGTAACAGGAACGCTTGTAGCAACGCCGCAGGCAAAACAGCCGTTTGAGATCCAAGCGGATGAAGTGGTAGTAGAAGGTGCGTCTGCACCGGATTATCCGCTTCAGAAGAAACGTCATAGTTTCGAATATCTCAGATCGATTTCGCATTTGCGTCCGAGAACGAATACGTTTCAGGCAGTATTCCGCGTGCGCTCTTTGGCTGCATATGCGATCCACCGTTTCTTCCAAGAGCGTGGATTTGTATATGTCCACACTCCGCTGATCACAGGAAGCGACTGCGAAGGTGCGGGAGAGATGTTCCGTGTAACAACATTGGATATGGAGAATCTTCCGAAAAATGAAGACGGAAGTGTAGATTACAGCAAGGATTTCTTTGGAAAAGAGACGAATCTGACAGTAAGCGGACAGTTGAACGGAGAAACTTATGCGCAGGCATTCCGCAGCATTTATACATTTGGACCGACATTCCGTGCCGAAAATTCCAACACGACACGTCATGCGGCAGAGTTCTGGATGATCGAGCCGGAGATCGCATTTGCAGATCTGAATGATAATATGGAACTTGCAGAGGCAATGTTGAAGTATGTGATCAGCTATGTGATGGAAGAAGCGCCGGAAGAGATGAATTTCTTTAATTCCTTTGTGGATAAGGGACTGATCGCTCGTTTGAAAAATGTGGTAGAGTCGGATTTCGCAAGAGTAACCTATACAGAAGCAGTGGAACTTCTGGAGAAGAATAACGACAAGTTTGAATATAAAGTATACTGGGGATGCGACCTTCAGACAGAGCATGAGCGCTATCTGACAGAAGAGATCTTTAAACGTCCGGTATTTGTAACCGATTATCCGAAGGAAATCAAAGCGTTCTATATGAAACTGAATGATGACGGAAAGACAGTTGCCGCAGTGGATTGTCTTGTGCCGGGAATCGGTGAGATCATCGGCGGAAGTCAGAGAGAGGACGATTATGAGAAACTGCGCGGAAGAATGCAGGAGCTTGGACTGAATGAAGAAGATTACGGATTTTATCTGGATCTTCGGAAATATGGTTCTACACGTCATGCAGGATTCGGTCTTGGATTTGAGCGCTGCGTAATGTATCTGACAGGTATGTCTAATATCCGTGACGTGATCCCGTTCCCGAGAACAGTAAATAACTGCGAATTATAATAGATACCGCAAAAAAGAATATACGGCGGCGGAAAGATAAAGAAAGAATTTGACGTGGGTACTTCAAAGGCGGAACATTGCTTTTGGAGTACCCTGTTTCTTTTTGAGGAAATTTTGCGTAAAATTGCTTTCGAAGAATGCTGTTTTTATATGATATTGCTTTTCGTATATATTCATTTTGCGGAGAAGGGGAGAAAAGATGAGGTTTATTCATATTGCGGACGTGCATCTCGGTGCAGAACCGGATGCGGGAAAAGCATATAGTAAAAGACGTGCGGAGGAAATATGGGATTCTTTTGTTCAAATTGTATCCTTGTGCGAAAGAGAACAGATGGATCTGCTTTTGATTGCGGGGGATCTTTTTCATCGCCAGCCATTGCTGCGTGAATTAAAAGAAGTTAATGAATTGTTTGCGAAATTGACGCATACAGAAGTTGTGCTGATCGCCGGGAATCATGACCATATCAGAAGAGATTCTTATTATCGGACTTTTCAATGGAATGAAAACCTACATCCTCTGTTTGGAAAAAACGCGCAGTATGTTGTCTTAGAACAACTAGATACGGCGGTGTATGGATTCAGTTATGATACGAGAGAAATTTCGGAAGCTCGTTATGATGGATTGAAAGCGCAGCATAAGGCAGAAATTGAGATTTTACTTGCGCATGGGGGCGATGAAAAACACATTCCGATCAATGCACATGCATTGGGACGAAATGGATTTGACTATGTGGCTTTAGGGCATATCCATAAACCGCAGATTGTAGTAAAAGGAATGGCGGCATATGCCGGCGCATTAGAGCCGATTGATAAAAATGATACCGGAAGACACGGATTTATCCGGGGAGAGATCAACAATGGAGAAACTCATTTTTCCTTTGTCCCATTTGCAAAACGAGAGTATCTGCATCTTGTGTTGGAAGTAGATAAAACAATGACTGCAAGAAGTGTTCGGGATCAGATTTTAGAAACCGTGCGGGAAAAAGGGGAAGGAAATTTATACAAGTTTATTTTGAAAGGATTTCGTGACCCGGAACTTTGTTTTGAACGGGAATGGTCGGAAATTGCAGGAAATATTTTAGAGATTACAGATGAGACGATTCCTGCTTACGATTTTCGTAAGATTTACGAGGAGAATAAAAACAATCTGATCGGACGTTACATCCGATCTTTTGAAGGATGTACGCAAGATAGCGTAGAGTGGCAGGCATTATGTGAAGGCATACAGGCATTGATGGAAAGCAGAGGAGAAAGAGAATGAGGATACGGGAATTGCATTTGATGAATTTCGGAAAATTTACAGATACACATATTTATTTTCCGGAACAACTTCATGTGATTTACGGCGAAAATGAATATGGAAAATCGACGATTTATGCGTTCATCAAGGCGATGTTGTTTGGTTTGGAACGTGGCAAGGGACGAGCGGCCAAAAATGATATGTTTTCTCGTTATGAACCATGGGAAAATCCGAATTATTATGCAGGAATGATGCGGTTTACTTGCGGAGGACGCAATTTCCGTCTGGAACGGCATTTTGACCGATATAATAAACGGGCAGAAATAGTCTGTGAGGACGATGGGGAAGAATTGTCAGTGGAGGATGGAGATCTGGCAATGCTTCTTGGCGGAATAACAGAAGCAAGTTTTGAAAATACGGCGGCGATCGGGCGTTTGAGTGCAAAACCGGGGCAGGAACTTGCAGGAGAATTAAAGAATTTTGCGGCAAATTATTATGAGACCGGAAGCGGAGAAATCAATCTGGAAATGGCATTGGAGCGGTTGAAACTCCGAAAACGTGAAGTGGAAAAGGAACAAAAGAATCTTCGGGAACTTCGAAAAAAAGAAATGGAGAAGGTGGAAGATCGGATCCGTTATGTAGAAAAGGAAAAAGAAGATCTTGGACGGAAGATCCAAGAGAAACAGGCGCGATGGGAAGAAGAGGAAAGAAAGCGGAAACAGCTGATCGAGCAATATAGAGAAACAAAAAGACATTTGCAGACAGTAACAGGAACAGAGAGAGCGAAGCAAGATCATACAGTAAAAGGAACGAAAACAGTAAAACAAGATCATGCAGATAAGCAAAAGAAAAGCAGAGTGGGGATCTGTCTTTTGGTGATCGGGATTTTACTTCTCATAGGTGGAAATCTGTTGAAACTCCCGATCATGATGACGATCTTGGCGATTCTGATTTTAATCGGCGGAATCGGATGTTTGCTCTGGAAAGGCAATTCGGGAAAATCAGATGCGAATGAAGCGGGAGCGGTGGAAGAGGAGACGCACGGGGACGGAGAAGAACTTCTTAAAATCCGGGAATTTATAGAAAAACAAAATGAGAACGTGAAAAGAGCTGCATGGCAGATTGAGGAAAAACGAGGAGATTATCAAGAGAAACAGATCCTAGTCGGCAATCTGGAAGAACAGCTCCGAGAAATGGAAATGCGTTCACCGAAAGAGAAAAAATTGGATCATACGTTAGACGCATTGGAACTTGCAAGTGAACGGCTGAAAGAAAACGCCCGTGGGATGAGCGACCGGTTCGGGGAGCAGCTGAACAGACATGCGTCGGAGATCTTAAGTGAGATCACCGACGGGAAGTATGGCAGACTGTTTGTGGAAGATGGTTTGGAACTGTCAGTGTACAGTGAGGGAAAACGGCTTCCGGCAGAGCGTTTAAGCCGCGGGACGATCGAACAGATCTATTTTTCCCTGCGGATGGCTGCGCTGGATCTGATGTATGAGGAAGAGATCCCGCTTATTTTGGACGATGCATTTTCCAGTTACGACGAAAAAAGATTAAAATCTGCGCTGAAATGGTTGAGCAGACAACCAAGACAGGTTATAATATTTAGTTGCCAAAAACGAGAAGAAGAAATCATCAAAATGTTCTGAGGAAAGGAAGAAAACAGATGAAGATCACGCTGCCGGCAAAAGTGACGGAAATTATTGAAAATTTGCAGATGCACGGATATGAAGCATATGCCGTGGGTGGATGCGTCCGGGATTCCATTCTCGCAAAACGTCCGGAAGACTGGGATATTACGACTTCCGCAAAGCCGGAAGAGATAAAAAAGCTGTTCCGCAGGACGGTCGATACCGGGATCGAGCATGGAACGGTGACTGTACTTTTGGGAAAAGACAGTTTTGAGGTGACAACGTACCGGATCGACGGACTTTATGAAGACGGCCGGCATCCGAAAGAGGTTGTCTTTACGAATAAATTAGAAGAAGATCTGCGGCGCAGAGATTTCACGATCAATGCGATGGCGTATAACGATGAAGTGCGGCTTGTCGATGTATTCGGTGGGATGAAAGATCTGAATCACCATCTGATCCGCTGTGTCGGAGACCCGATGGAACGTTTTTCGGAAGATGCGCTCCGGATCCTGCGGGCAGTACGTTTCTCCGCGCAGCTTGCGTTTCCGATCGAGCCGGAGACGGCGGAAGCGATCCGGAAACTTGCGCCGACTTTGGAACGGATCAGTGCGGAGCGTATCCAGACGGAACTGGTGAAATTGCTCGTATCCGCTCATCCGGAACGGATTCAGGATGCGTATGAACTCGGGATCACAAAAGTGATCCTGCCGGAATGGGATGCAATGGTCGGCGTGGCGCAGAATACGCCGCATCACAAATATGACGTGGCGGAACATACGCTGCATGCGATCAAGAGCGTCAAGAGGGATAAGATCCTCAGACTTACGATGTTGTTCCATGATATGGGAAAACCGGCGATGAAGACGACCGATGAAAAGGGACGGGATCATTTTAAAGGGCATGCGCTCGTAAGTGAAGAACTTGCGCGCTCCGTGATGCGCCGTCTGAAATTTGACAACGATACGATCAAAAAGGTGACGAAGCTGGTCTGCTATCACGATTACCGGATCGAAGCGACGCCACAGAATGTGCGCCGCGCAATGAACCGGATCGGAGTGGACTTGTTCCCGTATTATCTCGCCGTGCGTATGGCGGATGTCAAAGCACAGAGTCCGTACCGTAAAAAAGAGAAGATCGAGAATATCATCGAGATGCGGGAGATTTATCAGGAAACATTGATCAGCGGACATTGTGTGAACCTGCGCGGTCTGGCGGTGACCGGAAAGGATCTGATGCAGCTCGGCATGGAGCCCGGACGGAAACTCGGCAGTATGCTGAACGAACTGCTGGAATGGGTCATCGACGAACCGGAATGCAATAAGAAAGAACTTTTGTGTGAATATGTAAAAGAAAGATTAGGGCTTTAGCATACTTTGGCTGCCCGCCTCATAGATTGAAAAGAGTTAAGAATCGTAGAAATGCAGGGGGCAGCCATGAGAGAGTATGAATTGGAAATTTTAAATCAGTATGACATTGAGATAATCAGCACCCGCAAAGTAAGGGGTGCGTTTTTTTGCGAAACAAACGAGGGATTGATGCTGCTGAAAGAGGCAGGCATCTCCGACGGGCGTGCGCTTCTGCTGTATCAGTTACTTCGTCAACTTTCGGGAAGCGGGTATGAAAATGTGGATCTTCCGGTATTTACAAAAGAACAGGAGCTGATCAGTACGTCGAGGGACGGAACACGTTATATGCTGAAACATTGGTTCGGCGGTCGGGAATGTGATGTTCGCAGGGAGGGGGATGTACTGGAAGCTGTACGGAATCTGAGTCTGCTCCATCAAAAGATGCGCTGGGAACCGGATCCGGAAGATGACGCTGCAGATCCGGCAACGGGAGAAGCTTTGTGTGAAGACGGGACGCAGGCAGCAGAAAGCGTGAAGATGCCGCCGGCAGGAAGACGTTTGAAAGAAGAATTTTTATGTCATACAAGAGAGTTGAAAAAAGTGCGTGCGTTTATCCGGAAGCGGAGAAATAAAGGAAAGTTTGAAGCACTGTTCTTACAACATTTTGAAAAAATGATCCGGCTGGCGACGCGGGCGGCGGAGCAGCTGGAAACTTCCGGATATGAAACATTATACGAGCAGAGTATCTGCGGGAAACGACTGGTCCACGGGGATTATAATTATCACAATGTATTGATGCCGGCGGGCGTACACGGAACGTCAGACGGGTGGGGATGCAGGGAACGGGTTGCGACAACGGGCTTTGAGCATTTCCGGATGGATGTGCAGGCGCTGGATCTGTATTATTTTCTGCGGAAAGTCATGGAGAAACATCACTGGGATGTAAAATTCGGCGATGCGATGCTGGAAATGTACAGCCGGATCCGTCCGCTCAGTCAGGCGGAGATCGAATATATTTCGCTGAAACTGATCTATCCGGAGAAATTCTGGAAAGTTGCAAATGCCTACTACCAATCCAATAAAGCGTGGATTCCGGAGAAAAGTGTGGAGAAGTTGGAAACGGCGATCAGGCAGACCGAAGAAAAAATGCGGTTTGTTGAGCAGATATTTGCTTTTCATTTGTGAATGCCTGTTGTATAATGGAAACATACTATTTTGGCAGGAGGTATACACAATGGAATACAAAGAACGATATGAAGAATGGCTCTCCAATCCTTATTTTGACACGGCGACAAAGGCAGAGTTAGAGAGTATCAAAGATGACGAGAACGAGATCAAAGAGCGTTTTTATACAGACCTTGAGTTTGGAACGGCCGGTCTTCGCGGGATCATCGGAGCAGGAACGAACCGGATGAACATTTACACGGTGCGGAAAGCAACGCAGGGACTTGCCAATTATATCCACAAAAGCGACAACGCACAGAAAGGCGTGGCAGTCGCTTATGATTCCCGCCGGATGTCTCCGGAATTTGCAGACGAGGCGGCGCTTTGTCTGGCGGCAAACGGGATCAAAGCCTATGTGTTTGAATCTCTGAGACCGACGCCGGAACTTTCTTATGCCGTGAGAAAGCTTGGCTGTATCGCCGGGATCAATATCACTGCAAGCCACAATCCGCCGGAGTATAACGGATACAAAGTATACTGGGAGGACGGCGCGCAGATCACACCGCCGCATGATAAGGGGATCATGGACGATGTCAAGGCGATCGAAGATTACACGACGATGAAGACGATGTCTCTTGACGCGGCAAAAGAAGCGGGACTGTACGAGACGATCGGAGCAGAGATCGACGACGCGTATATTGCGGAGCTGAAAACACAGGTGCTTCATCAGGATGCGATCGATGCAGTCGGAAAAGATCTGAAGATCGTGTACACACCGCTTCACGGAACCGGCAATATCCCGGCGCGCCGTATTTTGAAAGAACTTGGTTTTGAGAATGTATACGTTGTCAAAGAACAGGAACTGCCGGACGGCGAATTCCCGACTGTTTCCTATCCGAACCCGGAAGCGGCGGAAGCATTCGATCTTGGTCTGAAGCTGGCGAAAGAAGTGGATGCGGATATCGTGTTGGCGACAGATCCGGATGCAGATCGTCTCGGCGTTCGTGTGAAAGACAAAGACGGAGAATATCATACATTGACAGGAAATATGTCCGGCTGCCTGCTGGCGGATTATGAGATCGGACAGAGAAAAGCGCTGAAAGGACTGCCGGATGACGGATATCTGATCAAGACGATCGTGACGTCCAACATGGCGGATGCGATCGCGAAGTATTACAACGCAGGATTGATCGAGTGTCTGACCGGATTTAAGTATATCGGACAGCAGATCCTTGGATTTGAGACGACCGGAAAAGGAAACTACCTGTTCGGATTTGAGGAAAGCTACGGCTGCCTGATCGGAACACATGCGCGCGACAAAGATGCGATCGTGGCAACGATGGCGTTGTGCGAAGCCGCAGCTTACTATAAGACAAAAGGCATGAACCTTTGGGATGCGATGATCGAACTCTATGAGCGTTACGGATATTACAAAGACGATATCCAGTCCATCACGTTAAAGGGAATCGAGGGACTTGCAAAGATTCAGGAGATTCTGGAGACGCTGCGTAAAAATCCTCCGGCAGAGATCGCAAGATATAAAGTGCTGAAAGCAAGGGACTACAAGACCGACGAGATCAAAGATATGGAGACGGGAGAAGTGACCGGAACAGGTCTTCCGAATTCCAACGTCCTTTATTACGATCTGACAGACGACGCATGGCTGTGCGTAAGACCGTCCGGTACAGAACCGAAAGTCAAATTCTATTACGGCGTAAAGGGAACTTCTCTGGAGGATGCCGACGCGAAATCTGCCGATATGGGGAAAGAAGTCCTCGCGATGATCGACCGGATGATGTAGAATCTGCTCAGAAACCGCTAAAAACCGCTGAAAACGTGGAAATATCTTGACAAAGATATATGAAACAGGTATAACAGTATTTAAAGGTAAAGTCATGCCGTACGCAAGGACATGCCTTTATGAATGAGTCAGAATATGAATATTCTACTACAATAAAGAGGAGGATTTATCCATGAACAAGACAGAGTTTATCGCAGCAGTAGCAGAGAATGCAGACATCTCTAAAAAGGACGCAGAGAAAGCGATCAAGGCTTTCGCTGATGTGGTTACAGAAGAATTGAAGAAGGGTGAGAAAGTTCAGCTCGTTGGATTCGGAACATTTGAAGTTTCCGAGAGAGCTGCAAGAGAGGGAAGAAACCCGCAGACAGGCAAGACTATGAAGATTGCTGCATGCAAAGCTCCGAAGTTCAAAGCAGGAAAAGCATTGAAAGATGCTGTAAACGAGTAATCAGAGATTATCAGAACGGAAGATAAACAAAAAGCAGGGGACTTGCCCCTGCTTTTCTTTTAACATAGGCAGCGCTTTTCCGGCGGATAGCGGGCGTAAATATACAGGCAGACATATCCGGAAAAAGGAAAACGGATATAGGAATCAGAAGAAACAGGAGGAAAGAAGAATCATGAGACTGGATAAGTTTTTAAAAGTGTCCCGGCTGATCAAACGGAGAACGGTAGCTAATGAAGCATGTGACGCAGGACGTGTGTTGGTCAACGGCAAACCGGCGAAAGCGTCCGTGAAAGTGAAGATCGGCGATGTGATCGAAATTCAGTTCGGAACAAAGACGGTAAAAGTGGAAGTTCTGGATCTGCAGGACACGACCAAAAAAGAAGAAGCGAAAGATCTGTTCCGCTATTTATAAGCTACATAGCGTCAGTGTACACAGGGAAATCCGCAGCAAAGGGAAATACGCGTTATGGGATTTGCGCTTCGTCGACCGTTTTCCCCATGTACACCGACGCCGGAGATAACATAAAATCGGATCTCCCGTCATATACATAGGAAAGGTATGAAAACAAAGGGGGATTTGGGATGGAAGAGCGGCAGATTGCGAAGACGCACAAATTGGTGATCAATAATAGAAAGACAAGTATGGTGACAGGGGTGCTGGATGTACTTTCGTTTGATCTGAACGAGATTCTGCTGGAGACGGAGCAGGGAATGCTGATGGTAAAAGGCACGGATCTGCATGTGAACCGGCTAAGTGTCGAGAAAGGGGAAGTTGATCTGTCGGGAAATATCGACAGCATAGCCTATTCCAATACAAGTCAGGTCAATCGTTCCAACGATAATTTTTTTGCAAAATTATTCCGGTAGGCGATGGGGATGATGCTTGGAATCGGAAAAGAGGCGAGTATATTCCTCTACGCAGTCCTGACCGGAGTGGTGACATTTTCCGCCTATCAGATCCTTGTCCTTTTTAGAAAATTGATCCCGCATCACATTGCAGCGGTCAATGCGGAAGATTTTTTGTATTGGCTCGGAATCAGCGCCTACATATTTCGGCAAATGTATCAGACAACATATGGGAGTATACGCTGGTTTTTCGTGCTTGGTGTCGCAGTTGGAAATATCCTGGCATATTTTATCAAAATTTTCTTGAAAAAAACAATGTCAAAATGGAAGAAAGCCCTTGAAAAACGAAGACAAAACCGATAGAATGAAAGTTATAGGCAGGGGAACCTATGAATGGATTGATAAGTTGGGTGAGTACAGATGGATCGTAGGAAAAACGAAACGAGGCGGAAGAAGCGTAAGAGTTCTGTGTTTGGACAGCATAGGCGGAGCGTGCTGATCGTATGCTCGATTTTAGTCATGCTGACGGGCGTGTTGTCGGTGAATGCAGTGAGCCTGTATGGAAAGAAGCGGTTTTACAGCCAGCAGGAAGCGGAGCTTCGCGCGCAGATATCGGAAGAGCAGGCGCGTGCGGAGGAAGTGAAAGCATATGAAGAATATGTCAAGACAGACGAGTATATCAAAGATGTCGCAGAAGAAAAGCTGGGACTGGTAGACCCGAACGAGATCATATTTAAACCCGCAGAATAGAGCGGGCGTTACGAAAGAGAAACTCTGGGAGAAATTCCCGGAGTTTTTTTATTGGGCAGAATGTGTTGTGCCGAATAAAAAACGCTCCGCGGGATCGCACTGCAGCGGCTTGGAATCTGGCTGCTTTGCAGCCCCGCCGCAGGCTGAGAATCCTGCGGATCAGGATTCTCATTATATTGGGCAGAATGTGTTCTGCCCAATATAAAACACAACCGAAAATCGGGACGGGAGGAGTCGGAAAATGGATGTGGGACAAGTATTACATACCAGCCCGTATGTGACACAGATCGAAAAGCTTGCGGATTCGATGAAGCAGCTTACAAACACATTTCTCAGGATGGAAGAAAAGAAGAAAGCGTTTACCGAAGATGAAGTCGAGCGGATGTTTGACTGTGTGAAAGAAAAGGTATGCGGACAATGTGAAAAATGTTCCTGGTGCTGGGGAGAAAATTTTGTGCGGACGTATCAGATGGGATATGAGATCCTTTCTGCAGTAGACCGGTATGGAAATGAACTGAATACCGAGACAAAACGACGACTGCAGCAGTGCTGTGTCAAAGCGCCGCGTTTTCTGCGGGAAATACTGGAAGCATTTCATGAGGCAAGGCAGAATATGATGTGGGTGAACCGTATCGCCCAGAGCCGGGAGGACTGCGCGCTGCAGATGGACACGTTTGCAGATCTGATCCGGATTTCCGCAAAAGAGTTGGAGGACAGTATGTTTACCGATGAACGGCTGTCGAAAAGGATCACGGCGAATCTGAAACGGCGCGGTGTGCGGGTTCTGAACACCAATTTCTTTATGAACAAAGAGGGAAAGTATGAGGTGCATGTCACTGCCCGCTCGTTGAAAGAACAGTATGTGACAGTGAAAGAAGTAGCAAAAGAAGTTTCCGCGGCAATGGGGCGGAGGCTCGTGCCGGAGGGAACCCAGTCGCAAATGCTCGGGAAAGAGTATGCGACGGTGATCTGTCTGGAGGGACCGCGCTATTATACGCTGCATGGCGTGGCGAGGATCGGGAAAGGCAGCAGTCAGATTTCCGGGGACAATTTTATGATGGCAAATCTTCAGGGAGGCAGGCAGAGCGCGGCGCTCTCCGACGGAATGGGATCGGGCATGCGGGCATGCAGGGAGAGTACCAGAGTGATCGAACTTCTGGAAGAACTGCTGGAAGCAGGATTTCCGGAAAAGGCGGCGATCCAGATGATCAACACGACGCTTGTACTGGGGCGTGAGGAAATCCACTATTCTACGGTGGATCTCAGTGTGTTCGATCTGTATACCGGAGAATGTGAATTCATTAAGGCGGGGGCTTCGGCTACATTTATCAAGCGGAAAGATAAAGTAGAACATTTAAGTTCCACAAGTCTTCCGATCGGAGTGGTACACAAGCTGGAACTCGATTCCGTCAAACGGACGTTGAAAGACGGCGATTTTGTGATCATGGTGACGGACGGGGTGATGGATGCGCTGCCGACCGGAGAACAGGATGTGCTGCTGGAAACGATCATTCAGGGAACGTCGATGATCAACCCGAAAGAGTTTGCAAATCACATTTTACAACAGGTACAGAATTGGAGTGAAGAACCGCCGCAGGATGATATGACGGTTCTGGTGATCGGAGTATGGGAAAAATGAACGCACATCTTGCAATTTCTTACAAAGTTGCGTTATAGTTTACATATGAAAACGATAAAAGCATATATTCAAAAATATCATATGATCGAAAGCGGAGACAGGATTGTGGCAGGTATATCGGGAGGTGCAGATTCGGTATGCCTGTTTTTCGCGCTTCTGGAGCTCCAAAAAGAAATGGATTTTGCATTTTATGCGGTACACATTAACCACGGATACCGCGGGGAGGCGGCCGACCGGGATGAACAGTTTGTCCGTGATCTCTGTGAAAAATATGGCGTGCCGCTGCAGGTTTTTTCGGTGGATCTGGAATCAACGGCAAAAAAGAGGAAACAATCTCTGGAGGAAGCAGGGCGGGAGATCCGCAGGGAATTGTTTGAAAAGGAAATGCAGAGCAGGAACGCCTGCAAAATCGCACTGGCGCACCATGAAAATGACAATGCCGAGACATTTTTGTGGAATCTGTGCCGCGGATGCGGACTGCATGGATTGGGCGGGATCCGTCCGGTCAACGGTGTTTATATCCGTCCGCTTCTCGGAATGACGCGGGGAGAAATCGAAACCTTTCTTCAAAAACGGCAGCAGCCTTATTGTACGGACGCGACGAATCTGGAAACCGACTATACGCGGAACAAACTGCGGCATCTCGTGCTTCCGGTGCTGGAAGAGCAGATCAACCGGCAGACGATCCGGCATATGAATACGACGATGGAGGAACTCCGGGAGCTGGACGATTATGTGGAGATGCAGGTCGAAGCAGCGTATCGGGCGTGTGTGGAAAAAGAATCGGACGAAATCTGTCTGATCCGGAAAGAGCCGCTTTCGCAGTATCCGGAATTGCTGCAGAACAAGGTGATCTTCCGATGCCTGACAGAAACCGCGGCAACGCAGAAAAATCTGGGGCGTGTGCATGTGGAAGATGTGCGTGCGTTGTTGGAAAAACAGCCCGGACGCTGTCTGGATCTTCCGGCGCGCGTGCGCGCAGTGCGCGAGTACGAGGGCGTACGCCTGAAAAAAATCCGGTACGAAGAAGAACAGCCTGTAAAAGAACGGCGCGCGGAACAAACTGCAGTTTGTCTGACAATTCCGGGAACAACGGTTCTGCCGGAAAAAAATCTGAAAGTGACCTGCCGGATCCTGGAAAAAAATCCGTTGTCGGAGGGGACAGATATTCCGCAAAAAACCTACACGAAATGGTTTGACTATGATATAATAAAAAAGTGTCTGCATATCAGGACGCGTCAAAGCGGCGACTGGATCACCGTGGACGGTGCAGGACACCGGCAGAAATTGAAGTCCTGGTTTGTAAATGAGAAAATCCCGTACAAGCAACGGGAAGAAATCCCACTGATCGCGGAGGGAAACCAGATCTTATGGATCCTGGGATACCGGATGGGCAGTGCATACCGGATCAGCAGTGAGACGAGGAGGATCCTGCAGATCGATGTAGAGAAAATGAAGGCAACGGAGGAAAAGAAAAATGGCTGAAACAATACGCGTATTGGTATCGGAAGAAGATGTAGACAAAAGAATTATGGAACTCGGAAAGAAGATCAGCGAAGACTATGCCGGCAAAGAGGTACATTTGATCTGTGTGCTGAAAGGCGGCGTGTTCTTTATGTGCGAACTGGCAAAACGGATCACCGTGCCGGTTTCTATGGATTTTATGTGTGTCAGCAGTTACGGTGACGGAACAACATCCAGCGGAGTTGTCCGGATCGCGAAAGATCTGGATGAAGCGATCGAGGGAAAAGACGTATTGATCGTGGAGGACATCATTGATTCCGGAAGAACTCTGTATTACCTGATCGATATTCTGAAGAAACGTAATCCGAAGAGCATTCATCTGTGTACGCTGTTGGATAAACCGGAGCGCAGAGAGCGTGACGTGAAAGTGGATTATGTGGGATTCGAGATCCCGGATGAGTTCGTAGTCGGCTATGGTCTGGACTACGCACAGAAATACAGAAATCTTCCATACATCGGAGTGGTGGAAGGTCTGGAATAGGAAGGAGTATCAGGCTTTGAATAAAGACAGCAAAAACAGGGGATTTAACGGTGTTCCGTTCCTGATGTTTATCGTGATCGTATTTGGATCGCTTTGGTTCATGGGGAAAATGCAGCAGCAGGGACAGGAGATCACCTACACCCAGTTTGTTCAGGAAGTGGAAAGCGACAATGTGGCGGATCTGACGATCTCTCAGAACAAGACGGCGCCAACCGGTGTGGTTACGATTACATTAAAAGACAGCGGATCCGTAAGACGGGTGTATGTATCCGATGTCAATGAGATTCAGGATATGCTGGAAAAAGAGGGCGTATCCAATTACCGGCTGCTGAACGTGCACGAAGACACATGGATGACAACGATCCTGCTTCCGGTACTGATCACGATGGTCGGCGTATTTTTACTTTTTATGCTGATGAACCGTCAGAATGGCGGAGGTAATGCCAAAGCAATGAATTTCGGGAAGAGCCGTGCGAAAATGAGTTCGCCGGATGAGCAGAAAGTGACCTTTGCACAGGTTGCCGGACTGCGGGAGGAAAAAGAAGAGCTGGAGGAGATCGTAGATTTCCTGAAAGCGCCGAAGAAATATATTCAGGTCGGAGCGCGTATCCCGAAAGGCGTTCTTTTGGAGGGACCTCCGGGAACCGGTAAGACGCTGCTTGCAAAAGCAGTCGCAGGCGAGGCGGGAGTTCCGTTTTTCAGTATTTCCGGTTCGGATTTCGTGGAGATGTTTGTCGGTGTCGGCGCTTCCCGTGTACGAGATCTGTTTCAGGACGCCAAACGGAACGCACCGTGTATCATCTTTATCGATGAGATCGACGCTGTGGCGAGAAGACGAGGCAGTGGTCTGGGCGGCGGTCATGACGAGCGTGAGCAGACGCTGAACCAGTTGCTTGTCGAGATGGACGGATTCGGCGTCAACGAGGGGATTATCGTTATGGCGGCGACAAACCGGAAAGATATTCTGGATCCTGCGATCCTGCGTCCGGGACGTTTCGACCGGAATGTGATCGTAGGACGACCGGATGTGGCAGGCAGAGAAGAAATCCTCAAAGTCCATTCCAAGAACAAACCGCTTGCGGAAGATGTAGATCTGAAGCAGATCGCGCAGACGACGGCAGGATTTACCGGAGCGGATCTGGAAAATCTGATGAATGAGGCGGCGATCCTGGCAGCAAAAGAGAACCGGGTATACTTACAGCAGGCGGATATCCGTCATGCATTTGTAAAAGTCGGGATCGGACCGGAGAAGAGAAGCCGTGTCGTATCGGAAAAAGAGCGTCGGATCACAGCCTATCACGAGGCGGGACATGCGATCCTGTTCCATGTACTTCCGGACGTGGGACCGGTGTACAGTGTATCGATCGTTCCGACCGGCGGTGCGGGCGGCTATACGATGCCGCTTCCGGAAAAAGACGAGATGTTCAATACGAAAGGGCAGATGCTTCAGGAGATCACCGTTTCTCTCGGAGGACGTGTGGCAGAGGAAGAGATCTTCGACGATATTACGACAGGAGCTTCACAGGATATCAAACAGGCGACAGCGATCGCAAAATCGATGATCACGAAGTTTGGTATGTCAGAGCGGCTTGGTCTGATCAATTATGACAACGACAGCGATGAAGTGTTTATCGGACGGGACTTTGGTCATACATCCAGAGGATACGGAGAGAAAGTGGCGGGAACGATCGACGAAGAGGTGAAACGTATCGTCGACGAATGTTATGCGAAAGCGAGAAAGATCCTGCAGGAATATCATTCGGTTCTGGAATCCTGCGCGCAGCTTCTGCTGGAAAAAGAAAAGATTACGCGTAAGGAATTTGAAGCTCTTTTTGAAGAATAAAGGGTTAGGAGTCCTGTATTTTGACAGGAGGGATTTATGAATAGAAAAGCACTGTTTTGTGATGGGACTTCGTCGTATGTGATACCGGCAGAGCCCGAAAAAAATCAAAAAATCGTGCTGCGGTTTCGAACGGCAAAGGAAGACGTCTCAGGCGTCTTCCTTGTTGCAGAGGGAAGAGAAGAAATCCAAATGGAAAAAGCGTCTTCCCGTGGGATATTTGATTATTATGAGACAACGTGGCAGTTAGAGGAAGAGACGTTTTGCTATTATTTTAAGATCGTCAGCGGAGATGAAATCTGCTACTTTACCAGATATGGCGTCTCGGACAATTTGAACACATTCTATCAGTTCCGGATCGCGCCCGGATTTTCCACGCCGGACTGGGCAAAAGGCGCCGTGATGTATCAGATTTTCGTAGATCGTTTTTACAACGGAGATCCGACCAACGACGTGGAATCGCGAGAGTATATTTATATCGGCGCGCCGTGCGAGAAAGTGACGGACTGGGAAGAACCTCCAACGGCAATGGATGTGCGGCGGTTTTACGGCGGAGACTTGCAGGGGGTTCTTGAAAAACTGGATTATTTGCAGGAATTGGGGGTCGAGGTGGTCTACTTCAATCCGTTGTTTGTATCTCCGTCGAATCATAAATATGACATTCAGGATTATGACTATATCGATCCGCATTACGGACGGATCGTCAAAGGCGGAGGCAGTCCGCTTCCGGAGGGGGCGCAGGGCAACCGTGATGCGTCCATGTACCAGATCCGTACCGGGGCGAAAGAAAATCTGGAAGCAAGCAATGCATTGTTTGCGGAACTGGTGGAAGAGATGCACCGGCGCGGAATGCGCGTGATATTGGACGGAGTATTCAATCATTGCGGCTCGTTCAATAAATGGATGGATCGGGAGCTGATTTACGAAAGACAGGAAGCGTACGAGAAAGGCGCGTATGTCAGCGCCGGAAGTCCGTATCGGGAGTTTTTCCGTTTTGAAGATGACAGAGATTCCTCATGGCCGTATAATGGAAGTTATGACGGCTGGTGGGGACATGATACCTTACCGAAACTGAATTATGAAGATTCAAGACGATTGGAAGATTATATCATCGGCATCGGAAAAAAATGGGTTTTGCCGCCGTATAATGTGGACGGGTGGCGTCTGGATGTGGCGGCGGATCTTGGATATTCCAATGAATACAATCATTTATTCTGGAAACGGTTCAGAAAAGAAGTAAAAGCTGTCCGTCCGGATGCGCTGATCCTCGCGGAACACTATGGAGACCCTGCGGAATGGCTGCAGGGAGACGAGTGGGACAGCGTCATGAATTATGATGCGTTTATGGAACCGCTGACCTGGTTTTTGACCGGGATGGAAAAGCACAGTGATGAACGGCGGATGAATCTTTGGGGGAATGCAGATAATTTTGTCGCGGCGATGGATCATTTTATGTCGTGCATGCTGACCCCATCTTTGCAGGTGGCGATGAATGAATTGTCCAATCATGACCATTCCCGGTTTCTGACGAGAACGAATCATATTGTCGGTCGTGTCGGAACGTTGGGAAGCAATGCGGCAAAAGAAGGAGTGAACCTGGCTGTCATGCGGGAGGCGGTCGCCGTCCAGATGACCTGGGTGGGATCGCCGACGATCTATTACGGAGACGAGGCAGGACTTTGCGGATTTACGGACCCGGACAACCGGAGGACGTATCCCTGGGGAAATGAGAATCGGGAACTGATCGAATTTCACCGTGAAATGATCCGGATCCACAAGGAAGAACTTCCGCTGCGGTGCGGATCGATCTGTATGCTGTACTGGGAGAAGAATATTCTTGCCTACGGTCGGTTTCAGGGAGAGGAACAGATCGTTGTCATTCTGAACAACAGCAAGGGACTGCGGGAGCTGACGATTCCGGTATGGCGGGCGGAGGTTCCCGAGAACTGCCGGATGGAACGGCTGATGTATTCTTATGAAGAAGGATATACAACGATGCCGGATGAATATATAGTAGAGCACGGAGAAGCTGTGGTGATCATGGGCAGACATTCTGCCGCCGTGCTGAGAACGAAAAAGGAGAGATAAAAATGGCTGAGAAACCAAAGTATTACATTACAACTGCGATTGCTTACACATCAGGCAAACCGCATATCGGAAACACTTATGAGATCGTACTTGCGGACGCGATCGCAAGATATAAAAGAAGTCAGGGATATGACGTATTTTTCCAGACCGGAACAGACGAACATGGACAGAAGATCGAACTGAAAGCCGAGGAGGCGGGCATTTCTCCGAAACAGTTCGTGGACAATGTATCCTGCGAGATCAAACGGATCTGGGATCTGATGGACACATCTTATGACAAATTTATCCGTACAACCGATGATTACCATGAGAAACAGGTTCAGAAGATCTTTAAGAAACTTTACGATCAGGGCGATATTTACAAAGGACACTACGAGGGAATGTATTGTACGCCTTGCGAGTCTTTCTTTACGGAATCCCAGCTTGTAGACGGAAAATGTCCGGACTGCGGACGGGAAGTACAGCCGGCAAAAGAAGAGGCTTATTTCTTCAAAATGAGCAAATATGCGGATCGTTTGATCGAGCATATCAACACACATCCGGAATTTATCCAGCCGGTATCAAGAAAGAATGAGATGATGAATAACTTCCTGCTCCCGGGACTGCAGGATCTGTGTGTGTCCAGAACATCTTTCAAATGGGGGATCCCGGTGGACTTTGATCCGAAACATGTTGTGTATGTATGGCTGGACGCTCTGACGAACTACATTACCGGAATCGGATATGACTGTGACGGAGAGAATACGGAGCAGTTTAAAAAAGACTGGCCGGCAGATCTGCATCTGATCGGAAAAGATATCATCCGCTTCCATACCATTTACTGGCCGATCTTTTTGATGGCGCTGGATCTGCCGCTCCCGAAACAGATTTTCGGACATCCGTGGCTTCTGCAGGGAGACGGAAAGATGAGCAAATCCAAAGGAAATGTATTGTATGCGGATGAACTGGTTGATTTCTTCGGTGTAGACGCGGTACGTTACTTTGTGCTTCATGAGATGCCGTTTGAAAACGACGGTGTGATCTCCTGGGAACTGATGGTAGAGCGTATGAATTCCGATCTTGCCAATACGCTGGGAAATCTTGTGAACCGTACGGTTTCCATGACCAATAAATATTTCGGCGGAACTGTGACAGATAAGGGTGTGACAGAAGAAGTAGACGCGGACTTAAAAGCGGTGATGGAAAATGTGCCGAAACTGGTGGAAGACAAGATGGAAGAGCTCCGTGTGGCAGATGCAATGACAGAAATCTTCAATCTGTTCAAACGCTGCAACAAATATATCGACGAGACCATGCCTTGGGTATTGGCAAAAGACGAGGCGAAGAAAGACCGTCTGGAAACTGTACTGTGGAATCTGATTCAGGGAATTTCCGCAGGCGCGGTACTTCTGGAATCCTTTATGCCATCTACAAGCAAGAAGATTTTAGAGCAGCTTGGCGGCGGACATGTGACCGATAAGCCGGAGATCCTGTTCCAGCGTCTGGATTTGAATGAAGTGATGGAGAAAGTGGAAGCGCTTCATCCGCAGAAAGACGAGACTTCCGAAGAAGAAAAAGCGGCAGAAGAAGGGATCGATATCGAGGCTAAACCGGAGATCACATTCGATCAGTTCGGCGCAATGCAGTTTCAGGTAGGCGAGATCATCGCCTGTGAGGAAGTGAAAAAATCCAAAAAGCTGCTTTGTTCTCAGGTGAAGATCGGAAGTCAGGTAAAACAGATCGTTTCCGGAATCAAAGCACATTATACGGCAGAAGAAATGGTCGGCAAGAAAGTGATGGTGCTTGTGAATCTGAAACCGGCAAAACTGGCAGGCGTGCTGTCTGAGGGAATGCTTCTGTGTGCAGAAGACGCCGATGGAAACCTGGCGCTTATGACGCCGGAAAAACCGATGCCGTCCGGAGCGGAGATCTGCTAAATAAAAATGAGGTAAGAGGCTGTCATGTGCAGCTTCTTATTTTTTTTGTATAGGTGAGCAGCTTCTTATTTTTTTTGTATAGGTGACGAGCCAAAGTCCGGGCTTGCCCGGGACCTTGGCGACTGCTTACAATCCCGGAATGTGCCTTTTGACACTTCCGGTGATTTACATTGTTTTGTTTGGCAGCGGGGAAATGTATGGCGCCGGTGTCCAGGCAAAAAGGCAGCTGTTATGTGAACCGGATTTGCCTGTCATAATAAATTAAATTAACTGAAAAAAAGATATAAAATATAAAATTATAAAATAATAAAAATAAATAGTAAAAATTACTTGACAATATAAGGGTCGGGTGCTATTATAAAGTCAATCCAAAAAAGAACTAAAAATCAGTTCCATAAAAGGATTACAGATGAGAGAATATGAAGAACGATATTTTCTCAGATGTTAAAAATAAGTGATAAGGAGGCAAGGGTCCCATGGACAGCGTGATTTCAGTTACAATTCAATATGTCAGTGGTACGGTAAATGAAAGTTCCTGTGAAAAAGAGACCTTTACCGATCATAGATAAAGGCATCCGGAAAATCGAGAATGAAAAGGTTCATAATCGGAGTGTACAGAATCCGGATGAAAAGTCAAACGATTGAACATTTACAGACGTATTGAATATAGTTGCCACATACAACGAGATTTCCATAGATGTGTAAAGAAACATCGGCGGACTATCACTTCATAAAAACAGATCTTAGTTATAGAAAGAATAATTGAGTATGAGATCAGGGTATTGAGTACAGTATCGTGGAATCGAAAGATTATAGAAAGAATAACTAATCGGATATGTTTAGAATATGAAGTTAATACCTGACTTTTCAAGAGAGACCACAAAAGAAGATAAGAAGTTCGTATTCGAGAAGTTGTGAGTTGAGAAGATTGGAAAAAGATCCGGTTTCATGAAAAGTGTAAGGATTTCGGTTGTAAAAAGTTGATATTGGAAGACAGGAGGTTTAGGAAGCAAGTCTTATCCTAATAACAGACTGGCGGATCAATAACAGCGGTAAAGGTCTTACAGGAATCCAATCAACAGATTCCTCCGATTTATAAATAAATCAAAATGATAAAATTAAATAACAATTAAAATGCATCTTCAATGTGGATTGAGGATGCATTTTTTTGACAAGACGGGTGCATTATGGTAAACTATTGAAAGAATTATTGTTCGTTAAGGTTTTGTTGCCGGGCGCGCAGAAAGAGAAACTCTGTTTTACAGAGTATTCCGGATCTATTAAAATTTAAGTTGACGAGGTGAGCGCAGTGGACAAGTATGAATATAAGTTGAAGACAGAACAGATGCTTGAACTTATGGAAGACGGTGCATACGGAAAAGCCGCAGCAATTGCGGATACGATTGATTGGAGAAGAGTTCGTAATACAACGATGTTGGCGAATGTCAGTGATATTTATGAGAAGAACAGGGACTATCAGAAGAGTTATGAAGTTCTTAATATTGCCTATCATCGTGCGGAAGGGAGCAGAAAGATCGTTTCACGTTTGTGTACGCTTGCACTGAAGACAAGGAATGTGGATGAAGCGATTGATTATTATGATGAATTTATTCAGATCGCTCCAAAAGATCCGAATCAGCATATTTTGAAATATCAGATTCTCCGTGCACAGCGTGCTCCGATCGAGCAGCAGATCCATGCATTGGAAGAATTTAAGAAAGCGGAGTACATCGAAGAGTGGGCGTATGAATTGGCGAAGCTTTATCAGGAAGCCGGTATGACAGCCGAGTGTCTGGAAGAGTGTGATGATCTGATTTTATGGTTCAGCGAGGGTAAGTACGTTTATCAGGCGATGGAATTAAAGATGCAGTACAAGCCGCTGACGCCGTCCCAGCAGGAAAAGTATGACCGCAGATATGAGAAAGTATCGGGAGAGACAGAAGAGATGCCGAACCTGATGGAATATCAGGCGACTCAGGAAGCTGCCGCACAGGCACAGGGGATTTCCGACGGGACTGGTGCAGAAGCAGAGAGAGCAGGCGGAAGTTCCGGTACGGCGGTTGGAGAGAACGAAGATACAGGAGAGACCGGAGCGGAAAGTACGTCTCAGGTTCGTGAAGATCGTTTATCTGCAGACGGAGTAACGGAGACTGCGGAGGAGCCGAAGCCGGCAAAGCGGAAGATCGGTAATACGATGAAGTTGGATGAGGCGCTCAGAAGTCTTTTGAATATTCATTTGAATGATGGAAATAATGAGGATAGTGATCCGCAGGCGGAAGAAGAACCGATTGAAGAGCAGACTGCGGATTTGAGCGAGTTAAAGGACGCGATTGAAGAGATAGAGTCGGTTGCGGATCTGGATCTGGCAGCCGAACTTTCGGAAAAACGGCGGATGGAAGCGGTGAAAGTAGATCCGGATCTTGAAGAATTGCGTCCGGAGCCGGAAGAAGAGGAAGAGATCGAAGACCTGGAAGAAGCCGAGCCGGAAAAGCTCGAGGAAGCGGAAGTTTTAGAGCCGTCTGAGGCGGAAGAATTGGAGCTTACAGAGGCGGAAGAGGTCGAAGAGCCGGAAGAACTTGAGGAAGCGGAAATTTTAGAGCCATCTGAGGCGGAAGAATTGGAGCTTACAGAGGCGGAAGAACTATCAGAACCGGAAGACTTTGGGGAGAATATAGAACAAGAAGATCAAGGGGCAGTACAGACAGAAGCTGATGAAAAGGAAGAAGAGATTCAGATTGAAGTGAAAGATGCGGAAGATCTGGAAGAAATGGAAGAGTTCGATGAGGCATTTCTGTATGAGCCTGGGAAAGAGGAAGACATGAACGATAAGAAGAATGGTACGGTGCCGATTTTATCACCGGATATTCAGAGACTGATTGATGAGATCGAGGGGAATATCCCGGCATCAGAATCAATCATGCAGGAAGAAAAGAAAGCGGAGAAGAAAATTGTTTCCGCAAAACCGGAAGTGCTTGAGAACAGAGGCGCTGTGGCAGAAGAACTTCGTATAGACGATGCGTCAGATGAATTTGAAGATTTTGATGACGTTCTGGATGAAGACGAATATGTGCTTTCCGATGATGAGGCGGAAAGTTTTGAGGAAGATTTGTCAGAGAATCTTTTGACAGATCTCGAGGAAGACTTTGCGGAGGAACTGGAAGAAGAACCGGAGGAAGCGTTTGATGCGGAAGATGAGGAAGACGCATTTTTCGCAGAAGAAGAAATCGAATATGCCGACGATGCAGAGGAATATGAGGACGATGTGGAGTCTGTGACAGCAGGTTTTGAAGAGGAATTCCGTCCACATCAGAGAGCAGAGGGTGAGATTGACGACAGAGAGATTGAAGATGATGAAGAGGAAGAGATCAACCTGTTGTCGGCAACGACCCCGCTCAGCCGGAAAGAAACCGCAAAACTGATCGCCACAGGCAAGACGTCTCCGCTTCCGCTGGATGAGATCTCAGATGCATTATCTATTTCGGACACAGGATTTATCGTACATGGAAGATATGAATTGAAATCACCGGATGGCAGAGAAAGAAGAGCAAGCCTGACAGATGAACAGAAGAAACTGTTCTCTTACTTTGTGCCGGTCCGTGGTATGAGCGAGCAGTTGGTTGACGTTCTGGAGCAGGATAAAAACTGTACCAATCGTCAGGGAAGTTCCCGTACCGGAAATCTGCTTATTATTGGAAATAAAGGAAATGGAAAAACGGTTCTGGCAGTTGATGTCGTGAAAGCGATCCAAAAACAACGGAATATCCGTCAGGGCAAGGTTGCGATCGTTACCGGAGATTCTTTGAATAAGAAGAAGATCAGCGATATTTTCAGCAAACTGTACGGCGGTGCGCTGATCATTGAAAAAGCAGGAAAGATGAATGAAAAGACTGTTTCCCGTCTGAACAAGGCGATGGAACGTGATACCGGAGAACTGCTGCTTGTGCTTGAGGATCAGAGAAAGCCGCTGGATCGTCTCTTGAGTTCTAACAGAGAGTTCCGCAGAAAGTTTACAAGCCGTCTGGAGGTGCCGATCTTCATCAATGATGAACTTGTTACATTTGGACAGACTTATGCACAGGAGAATGGATATCGGATTGACGAAATGGGTATGCTGGCGCTTTACAGCCGAATCGATGCCCTGCAGAGAGAAGATCATGCAGTGACCATTGCAGAAGTAAAAGAAGTGATGGATGAGGCGATGGCACATTCCCAGAAAGCGTCTGCGAAGAAATTGATGAAGCGTGTGTTTGGCAAGAACACAGATGATGCAGATCGTATTCTGCTGACAGAGAAAGATTTTAATATTTAATAATATTTACGAAAGTGCTGCTATATGGGGCGAAACCCGTATGGCAGCATTTTTTATCTGATCGGAAATTCCATCCGGTCAAATAAAAATGTTCCGGAGAACGCATTCCAAAGAAAATTCGCAGTAAAGAAAAATGGTTGTCAAGAGAAAAGGCGGTAAAGAAAAAGGAGGGTCAAGTTAAAAAAAGCGTTTTGAATTGTGAAAAACTGACAAAAAGTTTGCTTGTTTTACAGTGTTTTCTCTTTTATTTTTAACATAAATAAAGTATAATGCTGGTATAAGAAAAATGAGCGGTGAGGTGCATTATGAAGACAAAAAAGAATGAAGAGAAGAAAAAGCTGCAGCCTTTTGAGATAGGAGAGCTGGATCAATATCTGTTCGGTCAGGGGACACATTATGAGATTTATAAAAAGCTGGGCGCACACCGGGTGAAGATGAATGGGAAAGAGGGAGTATATTTTGCAGTATGGGCGCCGCATGCAAAGCGGGTGTCTGTGATCGGGGAATTTAATGAGTGGGATTTTGACGCAGACTATATGGAACGTCAGGATCCGATCGGTATTTATACATGTTTTGTTCCGGGAGTGAAAGAGGGAGATATGTATAAGTTCTGTATTGAAACACAGCATGGGAAACGTCTGTTTAAAGCCGATCCGTTTGCGAATTATGCGGAACTTCGTCCGGGAACCGCTTCCCGTGTGACGGATATTTCTCATTTTAAATGGGGAGATGCAGCATGGATGACTGCACGGGAGACATGGGACAACAAGACCAATCCGATGTCGATCTATGAAGTGCATCCGGGATCCTGGATGCGTCATCCCGGAAGAGAAGATGAGGGGTTTTATACATATCGGGAGTTTGCACATGCGATCGCAGATTATGTCAAGAAGATGGGGTATACCCATGTTGAGTTGATGGGGATGGCAGAACATCCGTATGACGGTTCCTGGGGCTATCAGGTGACCGGATACTATGCACCGACATCCCGGTATGGCACGCCGGAAGATTTTGCGTATATGATCGATTATCTGCACAAGAATAAGATCGGTGTGATCCTGGACTGGGTTCCGGCGCATTTCCCGCGGGACGCTCATGGACTGGCTGACTTTGACGGAACACCGACATTTGAATATGCAGATCCGAAAAAAGGAGAACATCCGGATTGGGGAACGAAGATTTTTGATTACGGTAAGCCGGAAGTGCAGAACTTCCTGATCGCCAATGCGCTGTTCTGGATCGAGCATTATCATGTGGACGGTCTGCGTGTGGACGCGGTGGCATCGATGTTGTATCTGGATTACGGCAAACAGGATGGTCAATGGGTTGCGAATAAATACGGCGGCAATGAGAATCTGGAGGCGATCGCATTTTTCAGACATCTGAATTCGGTTGTTCTCGGAAGAAATCGTGGAAGCGTTATGATCGCGGAAGAATCGACTGCGTGGCCGAAAGTTACCGGTGATCCGGAAGACGACGGACTGGGATTCAGCCTCAAGTGGAATATGGGCTGGATGCATGATTTTACCGAATATATGAAATTAGATCCGCTATTCCGAAAGAATGCGCACTATATGATGACATTCTCGATGGAATATGCCTACAGTGAGAATTATATTCTCGTATTGTCGCATGATGAGGTCGTACATTTGAAATGTTCGATGATCAATAAGATGCCGGGGCTCGGATTTGATAAGTTTGCCAATTTGAAAGCCGGATATGCGTTTATGATCGGACATCCCGGAAAGAAGCTTTTGTTTATGGGACAGGATTTTGCGCAGCTTCGAGAGTGGAGTGAGGAGCGGGAACTTGACTGGTATCTGCTTGCTGAGCAGCCGCATCAGCAGATGCAGAACTGGGTACAGGATCTGCTGCATCTGTACCGAAAGAATAAAGCGTTGTATGAACTGGATACCGACGAGAAAGGATTTGACTGGATCAATAAGGATGATATATTCCGAAGTATTTTCAGCTTTGTGAGACATTCAAAAGACGGGAAGAAAAATCTGTTGTTTGTATGTAACTTTACGCCGATGGAGCGCCCGGATTATCGGGTTGGAGTGCCGAAAAGGAAACAGTATAAGCTGATCCTGAACAGTGATGATGCGAAATACGGCGGAAGCGGGGAGGAGCGCCCGCCGATTTATAAATCGGTATTGGGCGAGTGCGACGGTCAGAAGTATTCTTTTGAGTACCCTCTGCCGGCATACGGTGTAGCTGTATTTGAGTATTAAATGAAATAAAGAGAAAAGAATCGCCAGTTCCGGCAAGCATATTACCAGGGCTGGCGTTTCTTATGTTATGGGAAATTGTACACAAAAAAATCACCGTCCCCACAGCTCACAATGTCTGCAAAAACAGTGATTAGAATGCGCGATCAGGGGTTCGAACCCTGGACACCCTGATTAAGAGTCAGGTGCTCTACCAACTGAGCTAATCGCGCATATCCTATAATGAAAAGTATCCGTATTGGATAACGCAAGATGTATTATATCGAAAGATTTAGAAAAATGCAAGCCTTTTTTACAAAATTTTTATTTTCTGAAAATTTCGGCTCGATTTTGTGTTTTGTAAACTATTTCCTGCCAGTGTTCAAGAGAGGATTGTCCCACAGACATTGCGGTTTGGGAAGATCGTAACTAAAGTTCCATCCATACAGAGAGAGACGCACGGCTTTCTGTATGGACGGAAACTATGATGAGATGGATGTTATATTTGCCGAAGTATTGGGAATCGGATAAATCGTTAAAGGATGGACAACATCTCAAGTAGGGTGTTTTTACTGAGCATCCCGGCTGCGGCTGCGATCGGGGTTCCGTTTTGAAATAATACAAAAGTGGGAACAGTCTGGATATCGAAAGCTGACGCAAGCGAGGGAGACTCCTCAATTTCGATCTGAACGACATGGAGTCTGTCTTCGTGACCGGCGGCGATCTCATCCAAAGTATGTTCCATCATCGCACATTTCGGACACCAGGAAGCAAAAAATTCAACAAGAACAGGAAGCGGGCAGTTTAGAACTTCTTCCTGATAATCGGCGTCGGTGATCCGTTTTTTCATTTGCAGGAACCCCGGCAAGGATGAGAATTGCCGCCGGAACAATGACTGCCGGGGCATTTTCTGGTCGTGTTTAAGATTCGGCATACTTCGTCAAAAGAACATTTGAGACACATCAATTTGCGGTTCCACTGTGGGTTACAGTACAGCTTTTCGCAGAGCCGATATTTCCATGCTGCATGTTTCATGGCGATTCCCCCTGATTTTGTTTGGACGAAAGCAGAGCGATATTTATTGGATCTTTTTACGTTTCTGCTTAGAGAGTCTTCTATCTTATTGTATGCAGCGGAATATATTTGGTTCTTGTTTAGTTTTTACGGACGGCGATCAGTTTGTTGATCGGATTTCCTCGGGAAGAGAATTTCTCTTCATATTCGGTCATAATATTTCCGGCGTTCATTTCATCGTTGTGGTGCAGGTCGTAAGTGTATTTTTCCAAATGCCATCCTGCCTCGGTGATTTCTTCCATAGAAAAGCGGAACAGTTCGGTGTTGTCGGTTTTAAATTCGATCTTCCCGCCGGACGGAAGAACCTGTTCGTAACGGCTTAAAAATTCCCGGGAAGTAAGACGGCGGCGGGCATGGCGCGCTTTCGGCCACGGGTCGGAAAAGTTCAGGTAAATCCGGGAAATCTCACCGGGAGCGAAGACTTCTCCGACGTCGCGTGCATCCATACAGACGAAACGGATATTGTGCAGATCCTGAAATTCTTCGGAGTCAAGGCGTTCTACGGCGCGCAGAAGTACGCTGGAGTAACGTTCGATCCCGATATAATTGATATCTGGGTGAGCCTTTGCCATATTCAGAAGAAACTGTCCTTTTCCCATGCCGATCTCAATCTCGATGGGATTGGAGTTGCCGAAAAGAGAACGCCATTTTCCTTTCTGCTCTTCGGGATGTTTGACGACCAGTTCATGCGCCTGCAAGGTACTTTCGGCGCGGGGGATGTTGCGTAAACGCATAGGTAAACCTCCTTATATTCTATATAGGTTATGAAAAGATTATTTTTCAAATTTAGCGTCAATGTCCAATGGACAATGTGCCTGAAATCACGCTGCTTTCGTGTGCTTCCTTATGTTTCATCGACTGTTTTATCGACCGTATTGCGCTTTGTACACTGACACTGCTTTCTAAATCATAGCATGTCTTGTTCGGAGGGTCAAAGACAAAATGACGAAAATTTCCACGGAAGACGGTTATTTTTTTCACATATCGTCGTTGACATTTCGTGAAAAAGGTTTAGAATATTATCAGCGATTAAGGATTACAGGAGGAAAAAGTATGGACTCTATTGTAAAGAAATTATCGGAAATAGAATCTGCCGCCGCAGCGATCGTGAGACATGCGGAGGAGCAGAAAGAAGTCCTGGATCATGAATTTCGTGAGAAACGGAATCAATTTGACGAAGAACTTGAAAAAAAGACGATGGAGAAGATCAATGAGATCCGTTCAGAACTGGAAAAGACAACTTCTTCACTTCTGGATGAGCAGAGCGGCGAGAACAATGATTCGATCGCACTGTTGAAACAGCAATATGAGATAAATCACACAAAGTACGCGAAGGACATTTTAAAACGGATTACAGAGGTATAAGCCATGGGAAATCTACTTACTTACAGTGGAATCGTAACCAAGATCCGTGCGATGGAAGCAAGACTTTTGAGGGAAGAGAATTTCGTGGAGATTGCGAACCTGCACAGCGTACCGGAAATCGTGAATTATCTGAGGGATAATTCTTCCTATGCGTTTGTGTTGGGAGATCTGGATGAAAGTCAGCTGCACCGTGGAGATATCGAAAAGATTCTGATCGGGCAGCTTTATTATGATTATTCCAAGATTTATCGTTTCTGCAATCTGGAACAGAGGAAATTCCTGAAATTGTACATCAAGCGATATGAGATCGATCTGATCAATTATTGTTTCCGGATCGTGATCAACCATTATGAACAGCCGTTTGACCTGAATTATAAGAAACAGTTTTTTGACCGCTATTCGCAGATTTCGATCGAGAAGCTGATCACGTCCAGAACGACCGATGAACTGGTTGAGAATCTGAAAGGTACGGAGTATTACGAACCGCTCAGCAGACTCAGGGACAAACCGTCGATCACTTTGTTCGACTATGACCTGACACTGGATCAATATTATTTTTCACAGGTCTGGAAAGACCGGAAGAAAGTACTGAAAAAGAAAGAATTGGAACTGTATACGCGCGATTGCGGCACGAAACTGGATCTTTTGAATCTGCAGTGGATCTACCGTGCGAAGAAGTATTACCATATGCAGCCGGCGGATATTTATTCGCTGCTTGTTCCGATTCACTATAAATTAAAAACAGAACAGGTAAAAGATCTGGTTGAATCTCCGTCATTGGACGAATTTGAAGTGCAGATCCAGAAGACATATTATGGAAAACGCTATCAGTTCAACGGGGAACTTACGATCGAGCAGACCTATACGGAATGTCTGCACAAGCTTTATGTATTGGACAAGCGTAGAAACCCATATTCGATCGCGGCGATCAATACCTACCTGTTTTTGAAGGAAGAAGAACTCAGAAAGCTGACTACTGCCATCGAGTGTATCCGCTACAATCTTACACCGGGCGAGACGTTGGCCTACGTGGGAGGGAAAGCTATATGATCGTAAAAATGAAATTTATCAACATCTCCGGACCGCGGGATGACATTGACCGGGTAACGGATCAATACCTCTCCCGATATGAGATTCAGCTGGAGTCGGCGCTCTCTGAATTGAAATCGGTCCAGAACCTCCGTCCGTTTGTGGAACTGAATCCATACAGAGATTCACTTGCACTAGCCAATCAATTCGTAAGTCTTCTGGAAAATGCGGACGATGTGACGCCGGATGCTTCGATGGGACTGGACGACATGTTTGAACTTGTCCGGATGACCAACGACGATTATCTGGAGATTCAGGAAAAGAAAGAAAAATTAAAGCGCAGGATTGAAGAAAACCGCGGAAAACAGCAGATCATCGCACCGTTTCGACCGCTGGACTGTAATTTGCAGGATGTGCTCGATTACAAGTATATCAACTTCCGTTTCGGTAAGATCCCAATCGAATACTATCATAAGATGCAGAAATATCTGATGGACGATCTGGGAGCGATCTTCGTGGAGGGAGAGCGGGATGAAAGCTCCGTATATGGCGCGTATTTCGTATCTCCGGGGGAATCACTGAAAGTCGATGCGGTATTCCGTTCGCTTCATTTTGAGCGGGTAGCGCTGCAGGGCGGATTTGACGGTACGCCGACGGAAGCATTTATGCGTCTCGACCGTGAGATCGGCAAGATGGAAGATCAGATCCGGGATCTGGATAAAGAGGCGGCTGAAATGCTGACAGAACGTGCTCCGCAGCTTGTCGCGGCGCAGAAACGTCTGGAAGAGCTGACCAACAACTTTGACGTTCGCAAACTTGCGGCGCGTATGCAGGATAACGAGGAAGATTTCTACATCTTGTGCGGATGGATGGCTGAGGATGACGTCGCCAAATTCCTTGATGAGATCAAGAATGACGAAAAAGTCTTTGTTGTCGTGGAAGACGATAGGGACAGTTATTTTGGAGAGCCGCCTACCAAACTGAAGAATCCGAAACTGTTCAAACCATTTGAGATGTATGTGCAGATGTACGGACTTCCGGCTCACAATGAGATGGATCCGACGGTATTTGTCGGATTGACGTATTCCTTTATTTTCGGCGCGATGTTCGGAGATGTGGGACAGGGACTTCTGCTCGCGATCGGCGGCGGACTTCTCTACTGGCTGAAAAAGATCCCGCTGGCGGGAATCATCGGCTGTGCGGGAGTGTTCTCCACATTCTTCGGATTTATGTTTGGAAGTATCTTTGGATTTGAAGATATCATCGAGCCGATCTGGCTTCGCCCGATAGACAGTATGATGACGCTTCCGTTTATCGGAAAGCTGAACACGGTGTTTATCGTGGCGGTCGCATTTGGTATGGGCGTGATCATTTTGGCGATGATCCTTCATATTATAAATGCGGCGCGCAGTAAGGACATTGAGGGAACATGGTTCGATGTCAACGGTGTGGCGGGATTGGTGTTCTATGCATCGGTTGTCGCAACGGTCGTACTGTTCATGACAGGACATAAGACTCCGGGAGCGGTCGTTCTTGCAGTGATGTTCGGTGTGCCGTTGCTTTTGATCTTGTTCAAAGAACCTTTGACAAAGAAGATCCAGAAGCGTGCGGACAAAATGGAAGAGAGTAAAGCGATGTTCCTTGTACAGGGATTCTTTGAATTGTTCGAGACATTGCTCAGCTACTTTTCTAATACACTTTCATTCGTCCGTATCGGAGCGTTTGCCGTCAGCCATGCGGCAATGATGGAAGTAGTATTGATGCTTGCAGGTGCAGAGGAGGGAAATCCGAACTGGATCGTCATAATCCTCGGAAACTTGTTTGTCTGCGGTATGGAGGGACTGATCGTCGGTATCCAGGTACTTCGTCTGGAATACTATGAGATGTTCAGCCGGTTCTATCGCGGTTCCGGTCGGGAGTTCCATCCATATACAAAGACGGCTCCGAAGAAAAAGAAAAAAGGAGCTGCCAGATAACGGTATTTTGCGGTGAAAGCCGCTGAATCAAATCCTTGTATGCGTAAAAGCGTACAAAAAGATATATATTTCAGAAAGATACACATTTCAGAAAAGAACAGGAATCAAAGGAGGATTTCATTATGACTTTAGCAACAAAAATCATCTTAATCACAGCATTGATCTTAAGCATCATCATTCCTTTCGGATATTATCTGATCGGAGAGAAAAACAAGAAACGCTATAAAAGAACGATCGGCGTGAACGCATTCTTCTTCTTTGGCGCATTTGCGATCGCATCTGTAATGCTTCTCGGCGGACCGCAGGTAAACGCAGCCGCAGCAGCAGATACAAGCGCAGCATTGTCAACAGGTCTTGGCTATATCGCAGCCGCTCTGGTTACCGGTTTATCCTGTATCGGTGGTGGTATTGCCGTAGCGAGCGCAGCAAGCGCAGCCCTTGGCGCAATCAGCGAGGACTCCAGTGTGCTCGGTAAATCTTTGATCTTCGTAGGTCTTGCGGAAGGTGTGTGTCTGTACGGACTGATCATCTCCTTCATGATCTTAGGTAAATTATAATATGAAAATGTATTTGATTAGTGATAACGTCGACACATACACAGGGATGCGGCTTGCAGGCGTGGACGGAATCGTCGTGCATGAGCGTGACGAACTCCGCGAAGCGCTGGAGAAGGTACTGACCGACAAGACGGTAGGAGTTGTTCTTCTGACCGAGAAATTCGGACGGGAATTCCCGGACATTCTCGATCAGTTCCGCCTGGAGAGAAAACTTCCACTGCTGGTCGAGATTCCTGACCGACACGGAACCGGCCGTAAGAAAGACTTTATCACATCTTATGTTACAGAAGCGATTGGCTTGAAATTGTAAGAAAAGGAGGAAACCCTCTTGACGCTGGAAGAAAAAATCGCACATCTGCAGGCTACTTCGATGGAGGAGGCCCGCGCGGAGGGAAATGCAATCATTGATTCTTACCGCGAAGCGCTGCAGAAAGTGTTTGATGATCATAAAGAGGAAGCGATGCTTCAGTCTGAAACACGCATCAAAGCGGAGACTGTCAATGCAAGACAGCAAATTAATCAGGCATCCGCAAAAGCTCAGTTGGAGTTGAAACGCAGACAGAGTAAGATTCAGCTGGAACTGAAAGACAAGGTGTTTGAGGAAGCCTGTGCGCTTGTGCAGGACTATATGAAGACAGACGCATATGAAGATTATCTGCTTAAATGTATCCGCAAAGCGGTTGCATTTGCAGATGGAGATCAGATGACAATTTATATTAACCCATCCGATGAGAATTGCCGTTTTTCACTGGAAGACGCGAGCGGCGTTCAACTGACTGTCAGTTCGGAAGATTTTATCGGGGGGATCCGCGCGGTCATCCGCGAACGGAATATTCTGATCGACAATTCATTTAAGACACAGCTGCGCAATGAATACGACAGCTTTTTATTCTCGGGAGGTGACGGAATTGCTTAAAACTGGTACTATTTACGGAATCAACGGTCCCGTCATTTACCTGAAAGGAAATACCGGTTTCCGTATGTCGGAGATGGTTTATGTGGGACATGAGAAACTGGTCGGAGAAGTGATCTCTCTGGACAAGGATCTGACAACGATCCAGGTATATGAAGAGACGACGGGGCTTCGTCCGGGCGAGGAAGTGACCGCAACAGGAAGCGCGGTTTCTGTTACGCTTGCACCGGGAATCCTGAACAATATTTTTGATGGAATCGAGCGTCCGTTGGAAAAGATCGCAGAGACCGGCGGCGCGTTTATCACACGCGGTGTCAGTGTGGATAACCTGGACCGCACAAAGAAATGGTCGGCGCATCTGACCGTTTCTGTCGGAGACTATCTGCACGGCGGCGACATCATCGCCGAAGTGCCGGAGACACGCGCGATCGTGCACAAATGTATGGTTCCGCCGGATCTGGAGGGAACGGTTCTTTCGGTTGTACCGGACGGCGAGTATACGATCGACGAGGTGCTCGTTGTGATCGAGACTTCGGAGGGTGTGAAAAAAGAGCTGACGATGACGCAGCGCTGGCCGATCCGTGTGGCTCGTCCGACGCATCACCGTTTCCCGGCATCCATCCCGCTTGTAACCGGACAGCGTATCATCGATACGATGTTCCCGATCGCAAAAGGCGGTACGGCTGCGATCCCGGGAGGATTCGGAACCGGAAAGACAATGACACAGCACCAGATCGCAAAATGGTCTGACGCTGATATCATCATTTATATCGGATGTGGAGAGCGTGGAAATGAGATGACACAGGTTCTCGAAGAGTTCAGTGAACTGACAGATCCGAAGAGCGGAAATCCGCTGATGGATCGGACGACACTGATCGCCAACACATCCAACATGCCGGTGGCTGCCCGTGAGGCAAGTATTTACACCGGACTGACATTGGCAGAATACTATCGTGATATGGGATATGACGTGGCGATCATGGCAGACTCCACATCCCGTTGGGCAGAGGCCTTGCGTGAGTTATCAGGACGTCTGGAGGAGATGCCTGCGGAAGAGGGATTCCCGGCATATCTGGCATCCAAATTGTCTGCGTTCTACGAGAGAGCCGGAATGATGCACAACTTAAACGGAACCGACGGTTCGGTTACGATCATCGGAGCGGTATCTCCGCAGGGCGGTGACTTCTCCGAGCCGGTCACACAGAACACAAAGCGTTTTGTGCGCTGCTTCTGGGGACTGGATAAGAGCCTTGCCTATGCGAGACATTTCCCGGCGATCCACTGGCTGACAAGTTACAGCGAGTATCTCGGCGATCTTGCGCCGTGGTATCAGGATCATGTATCTCCGAAGTTCGTTGATTACCGGAACCGCCTGATGGCGCTTCTGAATTCCGAGAGCAGTCTCCTTGAGATCGTAAAACTGATCGGAAGCGATGTGCTTCCGGATGATCAGAAGCTGATCCTTGAGATCGCCCGCGTGATCCGTCTCGGATTTTTGCAGCAGAATGCGTTCCACAAAGACGATACATGCGTCTCTATGGAGAAGCAGTTCCTGATGATGGACACGATTTTGTATCTTTATAAACAATGCCGTGCACTTGTAACGATGGGACATCCGATGTCTGTACTGAAGTCGGAAAATATTTTCGAGAAAATCATCGCGATCAAATATGACGTGCCGAATGACCGTCTGGAAATGTTCGCGCAGTACCACAAGGATATTGATGAATTCTATCAGCGTGTGCTGGAGAAAAATGCGTAAGGAGGGAATTTGCGATGTCAATTGAATATTTAGGACTGAGCAGTATCAATGGTCCTCTGATCGCATTGGAGGGCGTGCAGGATGCTTTTTACGATGAGATCGTGGAATTTGTCGTAGACGGCACAGAGCGCAAGATCGGACGTATTGTCGAGATTTACGAGGACAAAGCCGTGATCCAGGTGTTCGAGGGATCCGAGAATATGTCGCTGAAAAATACACATACCCGTCTGACCGGACATCCGATGGAGATCGCACTCTCCCCGGATATGCTGGGACGGACGTTCAACGGAATCGGTCAGCCGATCGACGATCTGGGACCGATCACTTCCACATTGAAGCGGGACGTCAACGGTCTGCCGCTGAACCCGGTGGAACGTGAGTATCCGCGTAACTATATCCACACCGGAATTTCCGCGATCGACGGTCTGACAACACTGATCCGTGGTCAGAAGCTGCCGATCTTCTCCGGAAACGGTCTTCCGCACGACCAGCTGGCGGCACAGATCGTAAAACAGGCTTCTCTCGGAGAAAATTCCGACGAGCAGTTCGCGATCGTCTTCGCCGCGATGGGCGTCAAGCATGACGTTGCGGATTTCTTCCGCCGTACGTTTGAGGACAGCGGTGTTGCCGATCACGTAGCGATGTTTTTGAACCTTGCAAACGATCCGGTCGTAGAGCGTCTGATCACGCCGAAAGTGGCGCTTACCGTTGCGGAATATCTGGCGTTTGAACAGAACATGCACATTCTGGTCATCCTGACGGATATGACTTCTTTTGCGGAGGCGATGCGTGAGGTATCTTCTTCCAAGGGAGAGATCCCAAGCCGTAAAGGTTTCCCGGGATATCTGTACAGTGAACTGGCAACGATCTATGAGCGTGCCGGAATCGTGCAGGGCGTGAACGGATCTGTGACACAGCTTCCGATCCTGACCATGCCGAACGATGATATCACACATCCGATCCCTGACCTGACCGGATATATCACGGAGGGACAGATCGTACTGGATCGTGAGTTGAACGGACAGTCGATTTACCCGCCGATCAATATCCTGCCGTCGCTGTCCCGTCTGATGAAAGACGGTATCGGAGCCGGATATACGAGAGAGGATCATCAGGATCTGGCGAACCAGTTGTTCTCCGCTTACGCAAAAGTAGGAGACGCAAGAAACCTTGCATCCGTTATCGGTGAGGACGAATTGTCTCCGATCGACAAGAAATATCTGGAGTTCGGAAAAGAATTTGAGACACGTTATATCGGACAGGGCATGAACGAGAACCGAAGCATGGAAGAGACTCTGGATCTCGGATGGGAGCTGCTGGGACTTCTTCCAAGAGAAGAACTTGACCGTGTGGATACGAAGATACTGGATAAGTATTATAAGGCAAAACCGGAAGACTGATCTTCCGGCGGCGCCTGATTTCACAACGATCACGAGAGGAGGCATTCTATGGATCCGCGTACGTTTCCCACAAAAGGAAATCTTATGCTTGCAAAGAATTCCCTGACGCTTGCGAAACAGGGATACGATCTGATGGATAAGAAACGTAATATTCTGATCCGGGAGCTGATGGATCTGATCGATGAAGCCCGGGACATTCAGAACGAGATTGACAGTACATTTACTCATGCGTATGAATGTCTGCAGCGTGCCAATATCGAGCATGGGATCAATATGGTCGCGCAGCTTGCTTATACGGTGCCGATCGAAAATTCCATCACGATCCAGACACGAAGCATCATGGGAACCGAGATTCCGCATGTGCGTTATACCCCGGCAAATGAGATGCCGACTTATTCGTTCAGCACAACGAGAGAATCGATTGACCAGGCGACAAAAGCATTTCAGAAAGTAAAAGACCTGACGGTGAAGCTTTCAATGGTGGAAAATGCCGCGTACCGTCTGGCTACGAATATCAAGAAGACACAGAAGCGTGCGAATGCGCTTCAGAATATTACCATTCCGATGTACACACAGCTTGTATACAACATTACCAATGCGCTGGAAGAAAAAGAGCGTGAGGAGTTTACGAGACTGAAAGTCATCAAACGAATGAAACAGAAGAAAGAGGCGAGAGCAGCCGGCTGATGCCGGAAAAGCTTTTGGCTGAGATAAGGATAGAAAACAGGCATTTTAGTGAAAATCTCTGAAAAGATTTCAGGGGGAAAACGCTGAGGTGTCTGTTTTTTATTGCTTAGAGACAAACTGTATATATTCGATATTGACAGATAGCACAATATCATATATACTGTACTTGTAACTTAAGTACAGTATATACGTATATCATACTCAAAGTGAATTTTTCCTTTGAAATAATGAAAAAGGAAGACCGTATTATGGAAATTATTTTAAGTAATGTGAGCAGCAAGCCGATTTATGAACAGATCACAGTTCAGATCAAAGGGATGATCATGAGCGGGGAGCTGAAGCCGGGAGATGCGATGCCATCGATGAGAAAGCTGGCAAAGGAGCTGCATGTCAGCGTGATCACGACACAGCGGGCATATGACGATCTTGTAAAAGACGGCTTTATCGTGACGGTCCCGGCGAAAGGGACATTTGTTTCGGCTCAGAATCAGGATTTTATAAGGGAGGAAAATCTCCGGAAGATCGAAACGCTTCTGACGGAAACGGTTGAGATCGCAAAGCAGAATAACGTGTCGGAGGAGACATTGAAAAATACATTGGAATTGTTGTATCGGGAGGGATAAAGAGTGGAAAATGCAGTTCAGATTAAAAATTTGACAAAAGAATACAAAGATTTTTCTTTAAAACAGATCACAATGAATATTCCGAAAGGTTGTGTGATGGGATTGATCGGAGCAAACGGAGCGGGAAAGTCCACATTGATCCAGTCAATTCTCGGACTGCTCAAGGCGGATTACGATGAAATTTTTATACTTGGAAAGGATTTGAAGACGCAGGAGCGGGAGATCAAAGAGGATATTGCGGTGATCTTCGATGTAAGCCATTACAACTTGCAGTATACGCCGGCATTTATCGGGAAAATATTAAGCGGTGTGTACAAGAACTGGGATATGGGTCTGTATACACAATATTTGAAACGGTTTGATCTGCCGAAAGATAAAAAGATTAAAAAGTTCTCTAAGGGAATGAAGATGAAATTGGAGTTTGCGATCGCATTCAGTCATGCGCCGAAGCTGTTGATCTTAGATGAGGCGACCAGCGGTCTGGATCCGATCTTCCGGGATGAGATATTGGAACTGATCCGGGAGTTTACGGAGGACGAAGACCATACGGTACTGTTGTCATCCCATATTACAAGTGATCTGGATAAGATTGCGGATTACATTGCATTTATCCATGAGGGGGAACTTCAGTTTGTAAAAACGTATGATGAACTGCGGGATCATTACGGGATTCTGCATTGTGGTAAAGATTTGTTCGAATCGATACGTGAGGAAGATATTGTATCCTTTAAAAAGGAGCCGTATGAGTATAAAGTGCTTGTGAAAAATAAGAATGAAATTTTAAATGTATTTCCGGAACTGGAGATCGAGCGGGCGTCGATTGAAGACATCATGTTATTTTATGTAAAAGGAGAGATGTGAAATGCTGGGGATTTTGAGAAAAGATTTGTATGATACATTTTTGATTCCGAAAAATATACTGTCCAATGGATTCGGGTATTTATTTATGTTCCTGTTCGCCTATCTTTTAGGACCGAATTATTATATGATGATGGTGTTTATTATGCTTGCGATTCCGGCAACCTCGGTGATGGTTTTGCAGGCGGCGATCGAACAGGATGAAAGTGTGAGGTTTGACGATGTGCTGCTTACCTATCCGATCAGTAAAAAGCAGATCATCCTGACCCGATTCTGTGGCAATCTGATCGGGATCCTGCTGAATATGGCGCTTTCTTTTGTGCTGATGCTGGGCTATGTGTATGGCGGAAAAACAACGGATATTCGGGACGGTATTTTTATCTGGCTGGCAGGCTGTGTGATCTCTTTATATGCGGTGGCTGTGTTCAGCGTAGGTTTTTATCTGCTTGGAAATAAAAAAGGAACGATCGTGTATGTTGTTTCTATTTTAATCTGGGCATTTCTATATGTAATCCTCCGTTTTGTAGCGCCGTGGGAGAAGATACTGGCATTTGGGCGGTGGAATCTGCTTGGAATTGCTTTTGCAGTCGCGATCCCTTTGCTGGCGCTTAGTTATTGGGGATGTCTGAAAATCTATGAGAAAAAGCATTCCTGAAAGGAGGCGAAAGGATATGTATCGGATCTTGATCGTGGAAGATGACAGAGGGATTGCGGAATCCATACGGGAACAGGCGAATATGTGGGGATTTACAGCGAAATGTGCGGCAAAATTCAGCAATATCATGGAAGAGTTTGCCACATTTGATCCGCAGCTTGTACTTCTGGATATTTCGCTTCCTTTTTATAATGGTTATCATTGGTGCGCGGAAATCCGCAAGGTTTCAAAAGTTCCGGTGATCTTCATCTCTTCGGCGTCGGATAATATGAATATCGTGATGGCGATGAATATGGGCGCCGATGATTTTATTGCGAAGCCGTTTGATCTGAACGTGCTGATCGCGAAGATCCAGGCGCTTCTCCGCCGAACCTATGATTTTGGAAATACGGTTCCGGTGCTGCAGCACCGCGGCGCGATCTTAAATACCGGAGACAATACGCTGACCTATCGGGAGGAGAAGATCTCACTGACCAAAAATGAATACCGGATCTTATTGGCGCTGATGGAGAATAAGGGGAAAGTAGTCAGCCGCGAACGATTGATGGAGCGTCTGTGGGAAACGGACTGTTTTGTAGATGACAATACGCTGACTGTGAATATCAACCGGCTTCGGAAGAAGCTGGATGGGGCGGGACTGGAAGATTTCATCGTGACGAAATTCGGCAGGGGGTATTTGGTTGAGTAGAGAGCAGTTTTTTAAGATTTATCTGCGGCAGAGCCGGAAAGGTATCGGGATCTTTTTCCTGTTTTGTGCCGTTTTTCTTTGTATTTTTCTTTTGTATGATTTGCCGGCAGGCGCGGTTGTATATCCGGCTTTGATCTGTTCGGTACTTGGCGCGGGAGTTTTGGTGCGTGGTTATTACAGTGCGTATCAAAAACATCGGGAACTGGACAGGATCGCACAACTGTCTTCTGAATTGATGGAACATTTTCCGGAAAAGACAACGGCGGCGGATTGGGATTACCAGGAGGTGATCGGACATCTCCGTGAAGAGCAGCGCAGTCTGAAGAATCAGCTGGATATACGTTACACCGACATGATGGAATATTATACGGTCTGGGTGCATCAGATCAAGACTCCGATCGCATCCATGCGTCTGATGCTGCAGAATGAGGATTCCGATCAGGCGAGACGGCTTTCGGAGGAGCTGTCGAGGATCGAGCAGTATGTGGAAATGGTGCTTGTATATCTGCGTCTGGATTCCGAATCGAAAGATCATGTATTTCGTAAATGTGATCTGGATCAGATCGTGCGCGGAGAAGTGAAGAAATTTGCGGGACAGTTTATCCGGAGAAAGATCGGGCTGCGGTATGAACCGCTTGGCTGTGAAGTGTTGACGGATGAGAAATGGCTGGCGTTTGTCGTGGAGCAGGTGATCTCCAATGCGCTGAAATATACCGAAGAGGGGGAGATCGCGATCACATTGGAGGAACCGAAGACGCTCTGTATCCGGGATACCGGGATCGGGATCGCTCCGGAAGATCTGCCGCGTATTTTTGAAAAGGGATATACCGGATACAACGGACGCGCCGATAAAAAAGCGAGCGGTATCGGTCTCTATCTTTGCCGGCGGATCTGCACACAGCTCGGACATCGGATCTGGGCGGAATCTGCGCCCGGCGTTGGAACTGTGATCAGGATCGATCTGGAACGGGAAGAATTACAGGTGGAATAGCATTGGCACGAAAAAGTTCTTACACAAATGTAAGAAATGAGATGGGAAATGTAAGCGGATTCGATGGAGCTGCATTTCCCGTTTCTGCTATACTGGGTAACGTAAGAAGAACAAGGATGACAGGAGGATGAAAAAAGAATGAGTATTCTGGAAGTAAATGGATTGAAGAAAGTATATACAACCCGGTTTGGCGGAAATAAAGTGGAAGCGCTCCGAAACGTGAATTTTTCCGTGGAGGAGGGCGAATATGTTGCGATCATGGGGGAGTCGGGAAGCGGAAAGACAACGCTTTTAAACATTCTCGCGGCGCTTGACAGACCGACCGGGGGAACCGTGCAGCTGGACGGAAAGAATCTTGCGTCGATCAAAGATTCGGCGATCGCATCATTTCGGCGGGAACACCTTGGATTTGTATTTCAGGATTTTAATCTGCTGGATACATTTTCATTGGAGGACAATATTTATCTGCCGCTCGTTCTGGCGGGAAAACAGTATCAGGAAATGCACTCCCGACTGGAACCGTTGGCGAAGAAACTGGGGATCACATCTCTTTTGAAAAAATATCCGTACGAGGTATCGGGAGGACAGAAGCAGCGCGCGGCAGTGGCGCGGGCGCTGATCACGGATCCGCGTCTGGTGCTGGCAGACGAACCGACCGGAGCGCTGGATTCCCGGGCAACCGATGAACTGCTCCGTCTGTTCAATACGATCAATGAGGACGGACAGACGATCCTGATGGTGACACATTCCGTCAAGGCGGCAAGCCATGCGGGACGTGTGCTGTTTATCAAGGATGGGGAAGTGTATCACCAGATTTACCGCGGAGACAGCACGGATGAACAGCTGTACCAGAAAATCTCCGACACGTTGACGGTGCTGACAACCGGAGGTGAGAAGTAATGAAAATGACATTTTATCCGAAGATGGCGTGGATGGGGATCCGGAAAAACAGCCGGATGTACATTCCGTATCTGCTGACCTGCGCGGGAATGATCGCGATGTACTATATCATGGCATTTCTGGCATTCAGTAACGTACTGTTAAAAGTAGAGGGCGGAGAAATTCTAAATGCGATCATGGGACTTGGCAGTATTGTGATCGGAGTGTTCGCACTGATCTTCTTATTTTATACAAATTCATTTCTGATCCGAAGAAGAAAAAAGGAGTTCGGTCTTTATAACATTTTGGGCATGGGGAAAGCGAATCTGGCGCATGTATTGATCTGGGAAAATGTGATGAGTTTCCTGATCTCGCTTGGAGGCGGTCTGACAGTCGGCATATTGCTGTCCAAATTTTCGGAACTTTGTCTGCTGAAACTGGTACACATGGAGACAGGATTTTCCATGCAGATTGACTGGGAAGCGGTAGGCAAGACTGTGACGTTGTTTGCGGTTATTTTCTTGCTGCTGTTACTCAATGCGCTGCGTCAGGTACGTCTGGCGAATCCGATCGAACTTCTGCACAGCGAGCAGGTCGGCGAAAAACCGCCGAGGGCAAACTGGATTTTGGCGATCGCAGGGGCGGTGATCCTGGCAGGCGCGTATTACATCGCAGTTTCCATCGAGGATCCGATCACGGCGATGCTATGGTTCTTCGTGGCGGTCGTGATGGTGATCATCGCGACGTATCTGTTGTTCGTAGCAGGCTCGGTGACATTATGCAGGATCCTGCAGAAAAGGAAAAAATATTATTATAAGACGCAGCATTTTATTTCGGTATCTTCGATGATGTACCGGATGAAGCGAAACGGAGCGGGACTTGCGTCGATCTGTATCCTCGGAACAATGGTGCTTGTTATGCTTTCCTCTACGATCTGTATGTATGTGGGAGCGGAGGACGCTCTTCGGGGACAGTATCCGAGAAATATCAATATCACAGTGGCAACTTATGATCAGGCAGGATTGGAGAGTGGGATCTGTGAAGACCTGACAGGGCAGGCCGAAGACGCGGCGAAAGCTTTGGGACAAAAACCGGAAAATGTGATCGATTACAAGACGGCGGCGATCGCAGGATCGATCAATGAGGGGCAGATCAGCCTTTCCAAGACAACATTGGAGCAGTATCAGGTAGACAGTTATTCCGATCTGTGGCAGTTCTTTGTTGTGTCACTGGATCAATATAACCGCGTGATGGGAACAAAAGAGACATTAAAAGAAGATGAGGCGATGATCTGCACGATAAAGGCGGACTACAAAGAAGATACGATCGCAGTGGAGGGCGGAAAGACTTACAAGATCAAAAAAGAAGTGGAGCAGTTTGTACCGCTTGCCAGCGATACGACGTCGATCTTTGCGTCGATGTTTTTGATCGTGCCGGATTTTGACGCGTGGACACAGGAGACGGAAGCGCTGCTTGCGGCAATCCCGCCGGAAGAATTTTCGCTGATGCTGGACCGGAAAATCCAGTATTGCTGGATTTACGGTTATGATTTGGACTGTGAGGATGAGATACAGAATCAGATCATTGCCGGACTGAAAAATTCGATCGAGATGTATAAAGGACAACATCCGGGAACAAACGGGGAAGTATTCGAGATCTATTCCGGCGGTGTGGCGACGGCAAGGGAATCGTTTTACACATTGTACGGCGGAATCTTTTTCCTTGGCATCATGCTCGGAATCGTCTTTGTATTTGCGGCGGTATTGATCGTGTACTACAAGCAGATCTCCGAGGGATATGAAGACCAGTCCCGATTTGAGATCATGCAGAAAGTCGGAATGACAAAACGGGAAATCCGAAAGAGTATCAATTCACAGATGCTGACGGTATTTTTCCTGCCGCTGGTGACGGCAGGCGTTCATCTGGCGTTTGCTTTCCCGCTGATCTACAAATTGATCCAGTTATTCGGAATCGACAATCTGCAGCTTTTGATCTGTGCGGCGGGCATCTGCTTCGTGATCTTCGGTCTGTTCTATGTCCTTGTATACCGGCTGACATCAGAGGCTTATTACTCGATCGTGAGCGGTGCGAGAGAGCGGTGATCTACTCGGTGACGGAAAAGAATAAAAGAAATGACGGCGCGCCAAATCCGTGATATAATTTTTCCAGATGGCGGGTTCGAGCGTATAAAACCACTTTGTGTCTGCACATAAGTGGTTTTATACGTTTGTGGACATACTGACTGAAAAGGGTCGGATCGGCACAGGAGGTGAGCGCGTGTTAAGTTCCAGAGACCACAGGATCCTGCGGTTATTATCGAAAAGAGAATATACGACAGCGGCGAGTCTGGCGGAAGAACTGGAGATCGGTGTGAAAACTGTGCGGACACGGATCAAGGAGATGAACCCGGAGATTCGCAAAAGCGGTGTGGAGATCCTCTCAAAGCCCCGGTATGGATATTATATCGTAAGCAGTACGCCCGGAGGGCTCGAGAGACTTTTAGAAGAGAACGGCGGCGAGGAAAAGAAGATTCCCGAGACCGGAGCAGAGCGCGTCAATTATCTTCTGGCATATCTGCTCAATCAAAAAGAATATGTGAAAGCGGAAAATTTGTGCGAATTTTTGTATATTTCCAGAGGAACTTTGACGGCGGCGCTGCGGGAAGTGGAAAAAACCTATCAGCAGTATGGTCTTGCGTTGGAAAAGAAACCGGGATATGGAATGAAAGTGACCGGAACGGAATTTCAGATCCGGCAGTGCATGACCGAACTTTTTGTGAAGCATGACGGATTGGAGGGAATCGGAAGTACGCGGCGGGCGGATAAAATGCGTCTGCTCGGACAGCTCGTATACGAATGCGTAAGAAGTTATGATGTGACGCTGTCGGAAAGCGGATATCATGATTTTGTGGAACATCTGTATGTGGCGCTCCGCAGGATCCGGAGGGGATGTCTGGTGGAGGAGCAGGAAGTGGATTTTCTCGGAAGCAGAGAGATCGGATTTGCGGAAGAGTTGTCGAAACGGATCGAAGAAGCGCTGGGAATCCGTATCCCAAGCTGTGAGCGGACGTATTTTGCTTTGCAGCTGGCCGGGAAAAGCGGAATCTCCGTCCCGGATTCCGGAAAGGAATGTGCGGAAAATGACAGAACGAACCGTGAGATGGAGCGGCTGATCGACCGGATGCTCGATATGGTGAATCAGGAATTCGGTGTGGATCTGCGTGGAAACCGGGAGCTTCGACGGGCGCTTTTGCGACATATGATCCCGTTTGCGATCCGGATGCGCTATCAGATCGGGCTGCATAATCCCATGCTCTCAGAGATCAAAGAGCATTACATCTTTGCGTATACGATCGCGTCGCAGGCAGCGGGGATCTTGCGGGAATATTTTAAGGCGGAGATTTCCGATGATGAGATCGGAGAACTGGCAGAGATTTTTGAACTGGCATTGGAACAGCGGGAAGCGGCGAAACGGAAGTTTTCGATTTTGATCGTGTGCGCGTCGGGGGCGAGCAGTTCCCAGCTGTTAAAATATAAATACAGCCGGGAGTTCCGGGAGAATATCGATCAGATTTATGTGTGCAACCGGTATGAACTGGCAGGGTTCGATTTTGCAAAAGTAGATTATGTATTTACGACGGTCCCGCTGGAAATGCCTGTGCCTGTTCCGGTATTGGAAGTCAGTTCCTTTTTGAAAGAGGGGGATGTGGCTGCGGTTCGGGGATTGTTTGAGCGTGAGAGCAGGGATTGTCTGGACGAATATTATCAAAGAGCGTTGTTTTTCCCGGGCATTGCCGGAGAAAGCCGGGAGGAAGTGTTGAACAATCTGTGTGAATGTGTACGGGAGAAGCAGGGGCTTCCGGAAGATTTTTACGGATCGGTGATCCGGAGAGAGCAGATTTCACCGACAGATTACGGCGGTCTGGTGGCGATTCCCCATCCGGATCAGGTATACAGCGCGCGGACATTCGCTGCGGTGGCAGTGCTTCAAAAACCGGTATGGTGGTCACGGAATGAAGTACAGGTTGTGATCCTGACCGTGGTCGGAAGCGAGGAAGATCCGAAACTGGAGAAATTCTATGAGGCGACGACAGATCTGATCCTGCGTCCGGCAGATATTAGGTATCTCGCGGAACATCCGGACTATGATACGTTTTTGCGGATGCTGAGGAAATGAGGAGTTATAATTTTTGCCAGATTGAATGTGCCCTTTTTTGGGCTGGAGATGCAGTGGGAAATATGTTACTATAAACCTAAGCTGCGAGGGCTTGGAAAGGGGCGGCAAGATGAAACGGATTGTACTGATCTGTATGAGCGGACTGTCGACGAATCTTCTTGTAAATAAGATGAAGCGGACGGCAAAGGAGTGCGGGATCGAAGCGGAGATCTGCGCGATGTCGGAACTTGCTTTTACACGTTATGATAAACCGACGGACGTTTTGCTTCTCGGACCGCAGGTTTCGTTTCGGTTGGAAGAGATGAAGCAGAAGCTTTGTCCGGCAGGTGTACGGGTCGCGCTGATCGAACCGGAGACCTTTGCAAGGATGGATGCGGAAGCTGTATTGCAGCAGGCGATGGAAGCATAAACAGGATATTTTAAGATAATTAAAGGAGGAAAATCAAATGAAACAGTTTAAGTATGTGATCACAGACGAGGCAGGACTTCACGCAAGACCGGCAGGACTTCTTGCAAAGAAAGCAAAAGAGATGAAAGGCGCAGACGTGACAGTGACGGTATCCTGCAACGGAAAAAGCGCGGACGCTACAAAACTGATGGCGATCATGGGCATGGGCGTAAAGAAAGATATGGAAGTAGAAGTAACCGTAGAGGGCGGAGACGAGGAAGCTGCTGCAGCAGAGATGGAAGCATTCTTCAAAGAGAATTTATAATTTCGTTTTTATAATTTCATTTAGCAGAGGAACAGGAGAGAGGCAATGGAAGTCATTCAGGGAAAATCCATTTTCGGCGGAATTGCGATCGGACCGATTTACTTTTTTACAAAAGAACAGAAACAGGTAAAGCGTACAAAGATCGAGGATGCCGCGGCGGAGATCAAACGTTACGAAGATGCGTGCGAGACGGCAAAAGAACAGTTGGGAGAGCTTTATGAGAAAGCGCTCAAAGAAGTTGGTGAATCCGGCGCGCAGATTTTTGAAGTACATCAGATGATGCTGGAAGATGATGATTACAATGATTCGGTAAAAAGTATCATTGAGACACAGATGGTAAATGCAGAATATGCCGTCGCAACAACGGGAGATAATTTTGCGGCGATGTTCGCGGCGATGGAAGATGAATATTTTCAGGCGAGAGCTGTTGACATGAAAGATATTTCCGAGCGGGTGATCGATGTCCTGATGGGGATCGGAGAGGCGAAGAGCTGGGACGAGCCGTCGATCATCGTGGCGGAAGATCTGGCGCCGAGCGAGACCGTTCAGTTTGATAAGAGTAAACTTCTTGGGTTTGTGACGAAGCTTGGCTCTTCCAATTCCCACACTGCGATCCTGGCAAGAACGATGAATATTCCGGCACTGATCCAGATAGACATTCAGGAAGAATGGAATGGGAAAATGGCAGTGATCGACGGATTCAGCGGAGAATTTTATATTGATCCGGAACCGGAGATTTTGGAAAAATATCAGGCAAAAAAAGAAGAGCAGGAGGCACACAGACGTCTTCTTGCAGAGCAAAAAGGAAAACCGACGGTCACAAAGGGCGGAAAGGCGATCAAATTGTTTGCCAATATCGGTTCTGTGTCCGATCTTCCGGCAGCGATGAGCAATGACGCCGGCGGAATCGGTCTGTTCCGGAGCGAATTTCTGTATTTGGAAAGCGAGACTTATCCGACAGAAGATGAACAATTTAAGGCTTATAAGATGGTAGCGGAGACAATGGCGGGAAAAAAAGTCATTATCCGTACGCTTGACATCGGTGCAGATAAACAGGTTGATTATTTTGATCTGGATAAGGAAGAGAATCCGGCGATGGGTCTTCGGGCGATTCGTATCTGCCTGACAAGACCGGAGATCTTTAAGACGCAGCTTCGGGCGCTTTTGCGTGCAAGCGCATATGGAAACATCGCGGTGATGTATCCGATGATCATTTCTGTCGAGGAAGTGCGGCAGATCAAAGCAATCATGGAGGATGTGAAGAAAGAACTCGACGACGCCGGCATCGCATACGGCAATGTGGAGCAGGGTATCATGATCGAGACGCCGGCAGCAGCTATGATCAGCGATCTGCTCGCGAAAGAAGTTGATTTTTTCAGTATCGGAACCAATGACCTGACACAGTATACATTGGCGATCGACCGTCAGAACGCAAAGCTGGATGAGTTCTATGATCCGCATCATGAGGCGGTACTGCGTATGATCGAGATGGTTGTAGATAACGCGCATAAGGCAGGGATCTGGGCAGGAATCTGCGGAGAACTGGGTGCAGATATGGAACTGACCGAGCGTTTTCTGGCAATGGGCGTAGACGAACTGTCCGTTTCACCGACATTTATCTATCCGGTGAGACAGATCATCCGTGAATACGATGGACCGACAAAATAAAGAAACTTAAGGCAGATCGTAAGATTTTGAGAAGATCAAAGTCTTACGGTCTGTTTTTGTTGGTGGAAAGAAGAACGGGAAGAAGAAAAAGATTTTTATTATTGACATATGCTAATAATAGGAGTATTATAAAACAAAGTTAGCATATGCCAATAACGATGCAGCTTTTTGGTGCATTATTTGGCGATTTATTTTCAGACAGGGAGGAGCAAGGATGCCGAGAGCCGAGAAGAAAAGACGGGTATGCCGTATGCCGAAGAGTATTCATTTCTATGCGGCAGGAGCGGAAAAAGAGCATGGAATTACGATGACCGTGGAAGAATATGAGACGATCCGTCTGATCGACCATCTGGCATTTACACAGGAAGAATGTGCGGCGCGCATGCAGGTGAGCAGAGCGACGGTGCAGATGATCTACGCGGGAGCCAGAAAGAAGCTGGCGCGGTTTCTGATCGAGGGGATCCCTCTTCAGATCGACGGCGGAGATTACATTTTGTGTAGCACTCCCGGCAGTTGTGAAGACTGCAAAGAATATGGGAGAGAGCGTCAAAAAAGCATATGTGAGACAGAAAATAAGAAAAAGGAGAATCAGATCATGAAAATTGCGGTAACGTATGAAAACGGACAGATATTTCAGCATTTTGGACACACAAAACAGTTTAAAGTATACGAAGTGGAAGACGGAAAGATCGTAAAATCCGAGATCGTTGACACAGAGGGACAGGGACATGGCGCGTTGGCAGGATTCTTGTTCAATGGCGGTGTAGACGTACTGATCTGCGGAGGAATCGGCGGTGGTGCCAGAAATGCACTTGCGGAAGCGAACATCCGGCTTTACCCGGGCGCACAGGGAGACGCAGATGCACAGGTAGAATCTTTTATCGCCGGAACATTGAACTACGATCCGGATACCGTATGCAGCCATCATGAGCATCACGATCATGAGGGCGGAGACTGCGGTCATCATGGAGACGGATGCGGACATCACTGCGGAGAATAGGAAGAGAGCTTCCGACCGACAGACAGGATATAAAAAATGTGTATTATAAGAAAGAGCAACGTGAGTGTACAAGGAGAGGTATGACACCTTGTACGCTCACGTTGTTTTATGCCCTTTACTTTACAAAGCATTCTAATTCCTGTGAACTTGTTTTCACCAGTTTTTCAATCGTATCATTGCTGTTTCGGATAACTTTTAAGCATACACCGTTTGCTGCACTGGTGTTGCAGTAAGTGTGATGTCCTTTATCATAAAGAATGTATATGATTTTTTTATCATAAATCCATGTGTCCGAAGAGGTATCAAACGATACGCCAAACGCGGTATATTCGTCTAAAGTAGTATCTTGATAAGCAGGGTCACCTAATTCAGTGCTTGCTCCCTCATTTACGGTACCTGATTTTTTAAATTCCGCTTTTAACTCACTTTCTTTTTCGGTTCGGGCGGCAAAATCGGTATCGGAAGATTGTTTTAATTCGGTCAATGTTCCGTTGGTATTTCGAATAGGTTCAACGTCTATCACACCATCATCAAAGAAAAATGAATTAAGGTGTCCACCGCTAACTTCATCTCTGAAATAGCGAACCATTTTCCCCTCATAGAAAAAACGGTCTGTTTTCTCATCATAAGTCATTCCATAAGGCTCATAGACGGAATATTGTTCCGCGACTTCTTCACGACGCATATTTTCTTCCTGTATTTGTTCGTCTGCTGAAAGTTCCTCTCCATTTTCGTAAGCTTGAGCAGACAAAGTTGTGTTTGTTGTTGGGGAAGCGGGTGGAATTTGTCCGGCAGTTTGGGCAGCACTTTTTGAACAACCGGAGAATATTACCATTCCAAGTGTTGTTATTGCCAGTGCCGGAAATACGAGTTTCGTCTTTTTCATAGGGTAAACACTCCTTTCTTTTGATGATTTTATAGTATCAGATTTCTTTGGGATACGATTGTGGCGGATGTGTTTTCTATGTGTAGTATAGAAAGCAGGGGACAATAAGCATTTTACCGTCCCCTGCTTTTAGAAGTGAATAGAAAATAAAACACCGTTTGAGGTATTGGTTATACTGTACGTGGTCTGGTGTTGTTCTAAAATGGCTTTTACGATATATAGCCCTAACCCGCTTCCTCCTGTCTTGCGATTGCGTGAGTGTTCGATCCGGTAAAAGGCATCAAAGAGCTTTGGAATTTCATTTTCCGGGATATGTACTCCTGTGTTTTCCAACTCAAATACTACATTCCCGTTTCTTTGAAAAGCAGTGATAGTAATATGGCTTTCTTCCGGAGAATATGAGACAGCATTTGAGACTAAATTGTTAATGACTTTTTGGATGAGAGATTTATCTCCCGTAATTTTTAAGTCAGGAGAAATATTTTCATTCCAAAGAATACGCTTATTTACGATCATATCCTCAAAACATACATACTCGTGCGACAGCATAGCAGAAAAATCAATAGATTCTTTCTGAATATGCATATTTGATGATTTAATATGCGAAACAGTCAAAATTTCCTGCACCATGTTCTGCATGGTATTTATAATTTCAAGAGAACGGGACAGATACTTATTGCGGTTCTGATAATCGCCGACATTCAAAATCATGCCCTCGGTTTGTCCTTTAATAATAGTAAGAGGTGTTTTCAATTCGTGTGATACAGCAGAGAAAAACTCTAACTGCGCCTGCTCTAATTCCCGCTCATGTTCAATATCGGCTTGCAGTTTTTTATTGGCAGTTTTTAAATCCTCCAAAGAAACAGATAATTTCTTTGACATTTCATTAAGACTATGAGCTAATGTCCCGAGTTCGTCTGTTCTGTTTTCATCACATTTCCAGTCAAAATTTAATTCAGACATTTTCCGGGAAACACTGCTCAATTGCAATACAGGTTTTGTTATATAGTGAGAATAGATTACGGAAGCAATGACTGCAACCAAAAAAATCACAAAAAACAGGACAAGAAAAATAGAACCTAACGTATCTTTTAGTAAGGTTACTTCATATGCGCTTCCGGCAACAGACAACGTATAAACTTTATTTGTATCTGCAAAAGAAAATAAATAGCTATGTGCTGCCCGGTAAGCTGCCGGGTCTGCATTTTCCGTTGCAGCGCCTGTTGTAACATAAGTTGGAAATTTCGTGCTGTCTTGTGAGGGAAGTTCAATTTCATTGTCATTTTCATCATAAAGTTGAAGTAGTGTATTGGCGTTATTTAATTGAAACTCATCAAATAATTTCCCACTTTCCAAAGGGTTTACTGTTTCCAATTCCTCGAGAAACAATGTAACCGAATTATCCAAGTTTGTGTCAAGAGTTGTGCTGTATGTTTTGGGGAGAAGACATGAAATGACACTATAAGTGGTAAAGCAGCAAACACTTGTAAGCAGGAATGTTATAAGGAATATCTTTATAAATAGATTACTTTTGAATTTTTTTATCAATTTTATATCCCACTCCTCTGATTGTCTGTATGAAATCTATTCCCAACTTTTTACGCAGATTTTTAATATGTGTATCAATGACCCGTTCATCGCCGTAAAAATCATATTTCCATAATTTCGTTAATAAGTTCTGACGGGTAAGGACACGTCCTTGATTTAATAAAAGTTCTTTTAGTATTTCAAATTCCCGTTGTGTTAACTCATAGGAAATACCGTCAACAGTGGCACCATATCTATCGAGATCCAAAATCAGATTCTCATAACATATCGTTTGGTGTTCCTGATCTGGTATCATATTGCTGCGGCGTAATACGGCAGCTATTTTGCGCACTAAAATGGGCATGGAAAAAGGTTTCGTGATATAGTCATCAACTTGTAAATCCAACCCTCTGATCTGCTCTTTTTCGCCACTTAAAGCAGTGAGCATGATAATTGGAATTTGTGATTGTTTTCGTATGAGTTCACAAACCGTAAATCCGTCAATTTTAGGCAGCAGGATGTCCAATAAAATTAAGTCATAATGAGCGGCAGAAAATAGGGAAACCGCTTCAACACCGTCGTTGGCAATAAAAATCTCGTGTCCAACTTCCTGTAAAAAATTCCGTAAAAGTTCTTGTATATCTAAGTCATCTTCAACAATTAAAATTTTTGCCATAGAAGTACCTCCATACTTAAGTATAGCATGTTATTTTGTGATTCAAGTGTAGTTTCCCAATTTTTAATCATTATTTTTTTCTAAAATAAATATGTTCTTTGGAAGTTAATCCTGTATATATGTTGTTTACTCCTGCATCAGATTTTCGGCAGTGACGTCCGAACTTTTTTCAGTCACCGTAAGATAAAAATGCAGTTTGATTAACATAAAAATTGACTTTTAACATTTAAAAAGTTAAAATGAAATAGAGTAAGTTAAAAAGAAAGGAGGAGAGCATATGCTGGAAAACGTATTTGGAATTCCAGTCAAATATGAAGAGTGGAATAAACGAAGTTCTTTGCCTTTGTATATAGCGAATGGATATGATTTTTGCGGAATCGTTATTGGAAAAAAGCACTGCATTACAATAAAGCCAAGAGGTGAACTTGTGACTCTTTCTGCCCTCAAAAAACAGATTGCAAAAATTCAAGTGCTGGATAATGTGCCGGTTATCCTTGAACTTGATTCAGTTTCATTTTACAGAAGAAAAAGCCTGATAGAAAATAACATTCCATTCGTTACCCCGAAGCAGGTATTTCTTCCTTTTATAGGCACAATGCTGACAAATGAAAACGAAGTCAAAGAAGAAATTAATAAGTTTGTTTTTTCGACGCAGCAGTTATTTTTGATGTATCTTTATAGTAACAGGAAGAGATTTTATGTATCTGATGCGACAAAATTTTTACCATTTACTCCAATGACTTTGTCAAGAGCTGTGAAGCAATTAGAGGCAACAGGGCTGTTCATCGTCACAAAAGACGGCGTCAATAAGGTAATTGAAGCAAAATATAATCGAGCAGAATTGTTTGAAAAAGCAAAGATATTTTTATTGAATCCTATTCGCAAATGGGGATATATTGACAAAAAAGATGTGACATCGGATATGGTTTTTGCGGGTGAAACTGTTCTTTCGGAGAGGACAATGTTAAATGCTCCCCGGCTTATCACATATGCAATTTGGAATAAATGCTTTGACAAAGAGAAGCTGACGAATGAACTTATTGATTTCGAAAAACAAGTGCGACTTGAATTATGGGCATACGATCCAAAGTTGTTTTCAGATGAAGATACAGCCGATTGTTTGTCCGTGGCACTTTCTTTTGAGGACAATCATGATGAAAGACTTGATGAAGCTGTCGAAGAACTGATAGAGAGGGAATTTGAAAATGATTAATGGATTTACGAAATTCAAAGAACAATTCAAGGGCTATGAAAATCAATATGTAATCATCGGTGGCACTGCTTGTGACTTAATTATGGAGAATGAAGAACTACCTTTCCGCGCTACAAAAGATATTGATATTGTGTTGATTGTTGAGTCTATAACTGCAGATTTTGGTAAACGTTTTTGGGAATATGTTAAAGAGGCTGAATATGAGCACCTTAATAAAAGCACTGGAAAGGCACAATTTTATCGCTTTATTTCCCCGAAAAGTAAGGATTATCCATATATGATAGAAATATTTTCAAGAAACCCTGATTTTATTGTGCTTGAGGGTGACGCTGTTTTCACACCGTTACCCATAGATGATGAAATCTCAAGCCTGTCTGCAATTCTTTTGAATGAATCATATTATGAGTTGCTGAAAAACGGGCAGGTGATACTTGACGGTATTCCTGTGTTAAGTCCAACTTGTTTGATACCGTTTAAGGCAAAGGCGTGGCTTGATTTGAAAGAACGCAGGTCTAACGGTGAGCAAATTGACAGTAAAAATATTAAGAAACATAAGAATGATGTGTTTCGCCTTGTACAGTTAATTAGTGCCGATACAAAGCAAATTATCAATGAGGAAATTGCCGCTGATATGAGAAAATTTTTATCTGAAATAGAAAACGAAGATATAGACTTAAAATCAATTGGTATAAGGGGGATCAATAAAACTACAATTATAGATCTTTTATATAATTGTTATGGCTTACAAAAATAATGGAAAGTAGGGCACAGCCGACGGGGTTCCGTAAGCTGTGCCCTTTCTCTCATACTCCAACAGGCGTATCTTGTCTTGTGGCAATTTCAAGCGCGGGAAAATGTAACTCTCCTGCTTCGGCTGATCCCGATCCAGAGCAGGATGCCCAGAACCGACAGTATCTTCCCGATTTTCAATCCGGGGGCATGATACACGATCCGAACGTCGTGCGTTTCGTTCTCCGACGGTGTTGGTTCTGGAGCGATTGTTTCAGATGATACTCTGTCCAATGACACCCCGAGAAACGAGGTGTTTACTTTTTCATTTTCTATAAGCTGCCCGTCGATATATACTTCAAAGCTTTTATCATATGGAATGGAAGTGATCAAATATCCGTTGCTTTCTGTATTTATTGTACCGGCGATCACGTTTCCCTTTGTTTTTTCTTCATTCGGAGAAAATTCACCCTCACAAAGAATTTCTCTACCGATTTCATCTGTATTATTTCCGGGATGCCACATATAACTTTGCAGATCGGAAATCTTATAGGAGCCGCCGCCCCAGACGATCCGGATGGAGTCCTGCCCCTCCTGTAATGGAACGGCATAGGTAAACAGCTCGTTTTCATTGTAATAAATATGCTCTTCGGAAGTTAATTTATTGCGGATTCCCTCGACCCATACGGACACATCCCGGGATGGCTTCAGATTTTTCACGCGAAACTGCAGGAACAGGATATCCCCGTCTTGCGCTTGTGGAATGGAAATATTTTTCCGGATGTTTTTCTTTGTTTGGATCTTGGGCTCCAGTGGCAAAGCAAGAGTCTGTATATGTGCCGCCTGTTCCTGTATCAGATCTTCTACAGTGACATCCGAATCGTTTTTGGTCACCGCGTAAGATAAAAATGCAGTCTGATTGTACGGGAACGGAAGCTTTTCATATTCTGTCTGTGAAATAGTCCGACGAGTTGTGTAGACGATCGGAAGAGCCTCTTTGTTTTCGTAGATGTTCACTGCGTTTTTTTCCGCGTTGTAGGCTGTGACTTTTTCATATCCCGCAACCGGTTCAGCAGAGAGCACATATTTCACACCCATCAGATTTTGAAAAACAGGATTTTTTGCCTGTGCCTGCATCAGGAGATTGCGGTAGGGCTGATCGACACCGAATATATTTTGACGGAAATTCTGATAATCTTTGTTGTAGGCGGAGGAATAGAGCGAGGAACTATATTGATCCGTTGACCAGATACGGTTTAAATTGGCCGCATTTTCCGTATCCGTTCCAAGCTGTTCCGTCCGGTAAAATCCATGTTCGTTGTTCAATATCTGTTCCACTGTCTTTTTGATGTTTTCATCTGTTACCTGATGATAAAAAGCCGCATCCAACATATGATCCGCCCGGATCTGATAGACAGTTCCGAACAAAATCAGAAAGCCGATCGGAATGATAACGATCAGTTTTTCTATGTGTTTCCAATAGAAAAAGAGGGCGCACAACAACATCACTATCGCATCCGCAATGAGAAAACAGCGAAGCGACTGCTTATTTCCGTTGAGCTGTCCAAACGATACGATTCCAAGCGTTATTACATAAGGAACGACCCCTTGAAAAAACGGGATCTCCAGGTGTCTTTGTTTTTCCAGATAGATTGCGGTCAGGTAACAAAGAAGCGGAATCATCGGGATCAGTACTTTTCCGCGGATATAGAGACCACCGTTCAATATATATAGAAAGAACGGGATCGAGATCACAAGGATACAGACAATATGGATGTATTTTTCCCGCCATGTACGGTAAGTAAGTCCGGTCAGAAGTACCGTGATCACAAGTGTGGTAAGCCCGATGCCGTACGGATGGTAGAGAACGCGCAGCAGGTCGGAGTCGGGAAGAAATAAAGACGCAAATGAGAGCGCCGTTTCTTCTGTCTGAGTCCCCTGTGACCGAGTTCCCTGTATCAGCGTCAGCGCCGTCGGTACGAGGAGAAATCCACTCATCAGCACAGCGCTCAGAATCGGCAGACTGAACTTGATTCCGTTCGGTAAAAAATTGCGGCACGTCACTTTTTGAGAGGAATAAGCCTGTGATTGCGGTAGCGTTCTGTCTGCGGGAGACGCTTGCACCGTCAAATAACGGTAAATCCCATAAAGTATCAGGACGAGGATCCCGCCGATACTGAAATAAAAACTGGTCATGATCATAAGAAAAACACTGACCGTAAACAAACCGCTCTTTTTTCGGTAAAAATACCGGTCGACGCCAAGCAGTCCGAGAAGAAGAAACGGCATATAATTGACAAACATGATCTGATTGTAGGAATGAAAGATCAAAGGCCCCGATAAAAGGAATAGAAGCGAAGTCAGGCAGGCATTGCCTTTCGAGACGTCATTTTGGCGGAGCCATTTATAAAAAAGCAGGACGTCCGCGAGCAGGCAGAGGAGACTGACCGCGATCATATAGTCGCTCATTTTCAAAAAGGGCAGGAAGTAGGACGGCAGGATCAGCGGACTGTAAAGTCCGTAATAGGAAAAGTTGTAAATATTCTGTCCACCGCCGATATTTGCCGCAAATTCAGGGAAGAGCTGCCCTGTGTCATAAAACTGCTGTCTGAAATATTCCGGCAGCACGCTATGCTGACTGATCCAGTCCACATTTGCTCCAAATACTTTCCCGAACATGCGCGGCTCCTTTCTCTTCTTCACTGCTGTCTTTTATAATATAGATCGGGCGGTGTTTCGTCTCCAGATAAGTTTTGGAGAGATATTGCCCGACGATCCCGGTGCAAAGAAGCTGGATCCCTCCGACAAAAAAGATGATGCACGCAAGAGACGGCCAGCCGGAAACCGGATCTCCCCAGATCAGCGTACGAAAAATGATCACGCCGATCATAAGAAAGGAGAGAATACAAAATGCAATTCCCATGACCGAGGCAAAGGAAAGCGGCGCCACGGAGAAACCGGTGATCCCCTCCAGAGAATAACAAAATAATTTCTTCATCGACCATTTTGTTTCTCCGGCGGAACGTTCATGGTTTTCAAATTCCAGCCATTTTGTGCGGAATCCGACCCATTCAAAAATACCTTTTGAAAAACGGTTGTATTCGCTCATAGAAAGCACGGCGTCCACCATGTTCCGTTTCATCAGACGGTAATCTCTCGCACCGTTTACGATCTCGGTTTTGGAGAGCCGGTTGATCACGTTATAGAAACTCTTCGACAAAAAGGAGCGGATTTTCGGCTCTCCGGTTCTCGTGGATCGTTTTGTGGCAACGCTGTCATAGCCTTCTTCTTCCAAAATGCGATACATTTTCGGCAGAAGCGCCGGGGGATCCTGCAGATCCACATCCATGATCGCCATATAATCTCCGTCGGCATTTTGAAGTCCGGCATAAATCGCCGCTTCTTTTCCGAAATTTCTTGAGAAAGACAGATAATGGCATCTTCCGTCCAGCTCATGCAGATCTTTCATGACCGAAAGCGTCCGGTCTGTGGAACCGTCGTCGACGAATAACAATTCGATTTCAGTCTCTTTCATTTGTTTCATGATCTTTGACATTTCTTTATAATAAATGGGAAGCGCGTCTTCCTCATTCAGACATGGTACGATCACGGTTATTTTCTTCATTCAGATGTCCTCCTTTGAACACATAACATTTACTTATCACATAATTCATAGCGATGATCACAGCCTGCAGCAAAATCTTCGCCGCGATATCCGGGACAGACAACATGGTCAATATCTGCATTCCGAATACTTCCATGGCAAGAGAGACTCCGCGCATTCCTGTAAACCGCAGAAATTCTTTCCACACTGATCCGGAGTCGTCTGCGCGGAATACAAATTTTTTATTCACGATAAATGCGAATAAGATCGCGACGATGATCGAGAGGATGTTCGCCGCCTGCATTCTCATGTCCAGACCATATCGCAGAATGCCGAATATAGAGAGATTGACAAGTGTTGTACCGATTCCGCCGATCAGGTAACGGATCATTTCATATTGCATTTTTCTCACCTCGCTTTGAGTAGTCTAACAAACATATCTTAAGTTTACCCAAAATGAAACTTTAAGAATCCTTAAGTTTGCGTTCAGCGGGCAGGATATTTGTTATAATAAAGAGCAGACAACGACGGAAGATGGCAGGAGGAAGTAAGATGGAAAATTCGACAATTTTGATCGTGGACGACAATCAGGAGATCCGGGAGATCATAGAGATATTACTGACGGGCGAGGGATTTCAGGCGGTGCAGGCGAAAGACGGCATGACGGCGCTGGAACTGTTAAAAGAGCGGGAATTTGACCTGATCATTCTGGATATTATGATGCCGGGGATGAACGGCTATCAGACGTGTTTGGAAATCCGCAAAATGAGCAATGCGCCGATCTTGTTTTTGAGCGCCAGAACAAAGGACAGCGACAAGACGCTGGGATTTTCAAGCGGGGGAGACGATTATCTTCCGAAACCGTTTTCTTATAATGAATTGCTGAACCGTGTAAAAGCTTTGATCCGCCGTTATCATGTATATAAAGGAAAAGAAGAGACAGACGACAGATCCCGTACATTACAGTACCAGCAGTTAAAGATCGACGAATCGGTCGGACAGGTCACGAAAAACGGGATTTCCATCGAACTTACCGACACCGAATACCGGATCCTTTTACTTTTTCTGAAGAACCGGGGGCAGATTTTTTCAGCCGAACGACTCTATGAAGCAAATTGGGAAGAACCATATTATTACGGAGCCAACAATACCGTGATGGTGCATATCCGGAATCTGCGAAAGAAGATCGAGGACGACGCGAATAAGCCGGGGGTGATCAAAACAGTATGGGGAAAGGGGTACCGATGTGACTGAGAGACTGAAAAATGTAAAGATACGCACGAAGTTTGCGGGACTTTTGATCCTTACGGGGATCGTCAGCGTTACGTTGTTTGAGTTTATGTGGTATAAGAAATGGAATGTATACGAATTTTTAAAACCGGTTTTTCATCTGGCTTCTCCCCATGGCGATTATGATTTTTTTGATCTTCTCGTAGAGGAAGCGCCGAAATATGATGTTCCAAAATCGGAAGAGGATACTGAAGCCATTGAGAAGATCCAGCCGTTTTTAGAACTTGCCGATGATTATACAAGTCTCTATATCTATGGAATCGATGGGACTTTTCGCGCAGGAAAATGGGCAAAGATCATGGACGACAGTCTTTTCCGGGCATTTTTTGATCTTGGTTATCAGCTTACAGGCGGTGTCGGAGAGGGATACAGAGAACTGAATCTGGAATTTCGTAACGGAAAAGCAAATGTTATGATCTTCTACTATCACAATATCGGATTCCTTTATCCGTATGCGGTTTTTTGTGTTCTGCTGTCGGGGATGCTGTTTTTGATCGTAATCTTATATTTTATTTCCCGGAAAATGAAGCAGGTTTCACAGATCGAGACGAGTATCCTGCAGATGGCTTCCGGAGATCTGACAACGCCTACGTCGAAATACGGCGGAGATGAGATCGGAATTTTGTCGTCGGAACTGGACAAACTCCGGATCACATTGAACGATACGCTCAGGCAGGAGCAGGAGAGCCGGCAGGCGAATCAGGATCTGATCACCGCGATGTCCCACGACCTGCGGACGCCGCTTACGATCCTGAACGGGTATCTGGAAGTCTTAAAATTAGGGAAAATGCCGGATATGCAGGACGAGTATCTGGATCGGTGCCTGCAAAAGACAAAAGATATCAAAGAACTGACAGACCGGATGTTTGAATATGCGCTCGTGTTTGAAGAAATAGAAATCCCAAAGACCGTTCCCGTTCCGTATACATTTTTCCGGGAATGTCTTTGGGAAAATTGTGATTTTATCCAGCTTGCCGGATTTCAGTGTTCCGTCGAAGAAAAATGTCCGGACTGCACGCTTTCGTTTGCAGGAGATGAGACGATGCTGAAACGGATCTTTAATAATTTATTCTCCAACATTTTAAAATATGGTGAAAAAGCAGTCCCGGTCTCACTTTCCCTTACGATCGAGGAGGGAGAACTGAAAATCCAGCTGAAAAATAAAGTGAAAAAAGTAAGCGCCGATATTGAAAGCAACCACATCGGATTAAAAAGTGTGGAAAAAATGATGGCGCTTCTCGGCGGCAGAATGCTTTGCTCGGAAAACGCGCAGGAGTTTACCGTGCGGCTTTCGTTTCTCTCATCACATTCCGAATGACTTCCTGCCGGATCGCTTCTTCCGGGCAGGATACACTCCGGTAGTCGCTGTACCGTGCCGCTACATACAGATAGTCGGACAGGCGGTTTAAATATTGCATCGCCTTATTGTCTGCGCCGTAGTACTGTGCCACTTTCCGGAAACGACGTTCGGCGCGTCTTGCAATGGCGCGCGCCATATCCAGTCTGGCGGAAAGTTCACATCCGCCGTACAGCACAAATTCTTTCGCGCGGGGGAACGAGGCTTCCATATGGTCGATCCCCTCTTCCAGTGCGAGGATCTCCTCTTTCGGGCATCGGTAGTCCAGATTCCGGGGATCGGCGATCCCTGCCATGATCTGCATGAGCTGTCTTTGGATCTGGGATAAATATTCTTTGAGACTGTCTTCGCTGATGACTTTTGCAAGTCCGAGCGCGCTGTTCAATTCGTCGATCGTTCCGAGCAGTTCGATGCGGTCGTCGGATTTGGAAACGCTGATGCCGTTCATCAGCGACGTTGTTCCGCTGTCTCCACGTTTGGTATAAATACTCATTTTTGATTGACTCCCCTTATGAAATCGGTTGGTTTTTATGTTATATGAAACGTATACTATTTAAAAGGCATTTTTTTGATCGCCCGGGCGCTGTTGGCACCAAGTTTCCGGCACTGCGCCTGCGCCGGCACATGATAGGATTCAACGCAGCGGTCGACGGAAAGTCCGCGCATCTGCAAGGCGACGTCTCTTTGGCTGACGCCGATCCCGGAGCCGAGCATCGAATCCTGTGCTGCCTGCCAGGCAAAACGGGCGGCAGTACTGCGGGCGTCCTTAGGAACAAGAGTTTGCTCTTTGATCTCATAGAAAACACCCTCTTCTTCTATTCCGGCACAGATTTCCCGGAGGATTTCTCTGTCCGGTTCCGATGTATAGATGAAAATGGCAGGTTTTTTAACGATCATTTCTGTTCTCCTATATATGAAAGTACGAGTCCGGTCGCAACGGCGTTGCGCGGTCCCTCGCTGCCCCGGATGTTTCCGCGTCCGCAGACGATCCGGTATCCGGCAAATTCTTCCATCAGCATTTCCGGGATCTCGAAATCTTCCGCCGATCCGCCCACGAGTACGACGTTGGAAATCTTGCGGAGATCGTGATCGGGCGCGACTTTTTTCAGTGCGCGGAATGCATTGGTCACAAATACTTTTCGTTTTGCTTCACGGCGCACTGCCGCGATCTTTTCCATCGGAATATCCTGCTCGATACGGATCAGTCCGTCTTCGGCGAGCAATACCACCCGTCCGTAGAACCGGGGATCGATGGAATCTTCCACAAATGTCATCTGTCCGTTTTCCATGCGCATATGGAACAGACTTTCCACTTTGGCGAGCGGATATTTTTTGATCTGCTCCGCCATATGGCGGTCGCCCAGTCCGAGTTCGGTCTCGATCAGCATGGAAACAAGTTCGCCCGCGCCTGCCTGATGGGTCATCGTGACTTCTCCGGTCTCAGAAATGACGGCGGCATCGGTAGAGCCTCCGCCCATATCGAGGATTGCCAGAGGAAGTTTGGTTCCCGGGGTTGTCAGCGCGCCAAGGCTTGCCATGACTGCTTCCACACCCGCAACCGTGACGGCAACTCCGAGTTCTGTGCGGAGCCGGTCCGCGATTTCCTGCATCGGAAGTTTTTGGGTCTTTACCATTGCGGCAATGCCGACGGCTTTTTCCAGACAGGTTTCCCCGGCCAGCGCACCGGAGATCAGAACCGGCGCAAGCGTGTCCACTGCCAGCAGATCGGTAATACGCACATCGGCATCCGCAGTCGGATCCAGTTCGCTCATTCCTTTGCGGATGCGGTTTAACATGTTTCCGACATTGGTATCGGGCTGTCCGCTGATGTCCTGAATATCTCCGGCATCTGCAAGCGCCTGCATGATCTTTTCCGCGCCCTCGTCCAGATTGACCGAGGTTACGGCTCCTGCATGGAAATAAAGTTCCCCGGCAGGGAGGATATTTTCATGGACGTCGCCGCCCGGCGTCTTCAACACAACGGCGCTGCGTTTTCCGATCAGGCTTTTGGCGATCGGTGTGACTGTGCGCGTCTCTTCGGCATTCAGCCCAAGCAGGGTCGCGATCCCGTATGGATTGGAGAGCATCCGGACCGTCTGTCCCGGCAGCGCCACTTCGATGGCGGCGGATACGCCGCTCGGCAGTTTGTCGATCCGCGCCACCTCGTCGACGATCGGCAGTTTCTTGTTCAGACGGTTCTCAACAAGAACCGCTTCGTCCGCCTGGAGGATCACGCCGGTAATGGTAATTTCATCGGACACGGCGTTGATCTTCGCTGCGATTTCTTCATATGTATATGTAGCGGATGCGGCAACGATATATGGAACGCCGCGCTCGGCACGGGAGAGATCCTCCAGAAGAAGAATCTTTCCCACAGCCTGTCCGGCTCCGGCGGGGGTGGAGGGATTGTGTCCGATCATCGATGAATCAGTGATGATCGTCTCGGTCAGCGTCTCCATCGCGGTATCGCCGATGACCGGTGCGGCCTCGTTGAGACGGATGTAGGAAAGCGCGTCGATCTCCTGACCGATCTGTGCCATCGCCTGCTTCAGCGCGGCTTTGATCCCATGCACATTGGCAGGGGTTCCCTTTGTCCCGGTGGTCGGGCAGGAAGCACTCGTCAGGAAATGAACGGTCCCGGCAGCGCCGACTTCTCCGACACATACTTCAGTTGTTGAATTTCCGATATCGATTCCGGCAATATAACTCAACGTAAGATCCCTCTCTTTTCATACACTTCGGCTGCTTCCATTACGAGTTTCGCACAGTTCTTTGCATTGTATTTTTCCAGAAGTTCCTGCGCCATCATGACCAGTTCCAGCTTGGTGGAACGGTTCGGGCGGAGTTTGTCGTACATTTTCAAAATGACTTCGTCGGGCACGTCGACTAACTCAGCGGCGCGCTCAAAATTCTTTTCCATCGGATCGTTTCCGGCTTCTTTGGCTACCTGACTCTGTGCCTTTAACATTTCCCGGGAAATCTTGATGTCATCGGCGGAAATGTGGTTCTTCATCACTTCATCGAGTGTGATATCGGTCAGTTTCATTCCGGTCTTGGAAGTGATCCGTTCTTTTTCGTGTTCGCCTAAAGGATACTGCATCTTATTTTCCCTCCCATTCGATATTGCCGTTTTCCGGATCCAATTGTTCCGTCTCCGCAATGTGCATCAGGGCAGCTTTGACCTGATATTTCGGACGGGACATCGGATCGTTGGTACAAGGGATCGGCACAACCTGTTCGCCTTTGACATATTTGGCGGCGTTCTGTCCGATCTTTCGGTAAGTAGCGAGATCCATCAGCGGCGCCTGCGGAAACAGTTCCAGATTGGAGAGCGGATAGAGGTCTCTCTGGTGGATGACGGTCGTTCCTTTGGACTGGATGCCGATGCCGATGCCGGAACCGGACAGTTTGGCTGCTTCCAGAGCCATAAAGCAGACGTCCGAGGTGTCGAGGATCTTGACCACGCGGGCATTCATCCCCTCTTCTTCGATGCCGGCTTTGACATTGGTAAGTACGTCGTCCAACGGGATCCCGCAGATGGTCTTTTTGATCTCCCGCTGAAATGCGGCGCCGACTCCGATCACGACTTCTTTCGGATCGGTTCCCTGCGCGGCTTTTGGATATCCGGAGTAGTCGGTCTTCTCCGGGTTGATGCGGTCTCTGCCCGCCATGGACGGAACCGGAGCGGAAGCGGCAGTGGATGCACAGTCCGAAGAGCCGGCGCATGGATCTTCACTGCGCCGCTGCATTTCGGTCATAACGGCGTTGGTTATCTGTTTGATTAAATCTTCACTGATCTGCATAATCGGGCTCCTCCTATATATCCTGCGGGTTGATGATGTGCGGGATCCGCTTGATCTCTTCCCAGCGTTCTCCCTCTACACGATAGCCGGTTCCCGGTCCCATGTAGTCGTTTGGCGTGTTGACGCCGGAGAGAACGTGGAAATCGCGGTCCAGGATCGCGGAAGTCTGCATATAGTCGCCGACGACGCGCTGCTTTAACATGTTCAACACACTCTCGGCGAGGTCTTCGTATCCGGTTTCCGCAAGTGCTTTGACAATGTCCACTCCGGTGATACCGCGTTTGAGTACGTCCTCCGCAGCCATCAGATCGGCGGTGACGTCGCGGGGCAGGGTGTCTTTGCTGCCGTGCGCGTAAGTCACGGCTTCCACCTGCTCATCCGAGATCGGGGAAAGTCCCAGCTGACGGAAGACTGCCTGTACGGCTTTTCCTGCTTTGCGGCGAACGCGGATCACTTCCTCTTCCGTGACCGGACGGAGACCGCCGTCCACCTGCATATCTCTCTGCAAGACATTGTAATCGTCAAAATCTTCCGCATCAAAGTTAGAACCTGCGAACATGTTGTCGTAGTTTGGTTCTGCGGCATATCCCGAGAAAATGAAATCCGTACCCGGCAAAAACTGCAGCATCGTGCGCGCAGTCCTGCGCATATCGGAATTGGAGAAACTCTGGTCGTTGGAAGAAGCACATTCCAATCCGAGAAGCGCCGCGACGAGATTCTCTCCGATGACTTCGCGGATTCCGCCCGGTACTGCGCCCGGCACGCCGATACAGCTTACGGAACCGTTCTGGATGCCCTGACTTCCCGCGCCTTTTGTCGCATAGAGACAGCGGCATTCGAGATAGAGCATGGATTTCTTTTCGCTGTTGCCCATCAGAACTTCGGAACCGGAGCCGGAGGTGAAACGGACTTTCAGACCTCTGGATGCATACGCGGAATTTAAAAATGCCTTGGAATATGGTGTGTCGTCTCCGTCGATAAATACTTTTTCCGTACCGTAGACAGAAAGGGTCTCGGCATAGGTCGTCAGACCGCGGATCCCGAGTTCCAATTCGGTCGCTTCCTCGGCGGAGCACTGGGTCAGTACGCCCGGACGTCCGGCCTGCGAACCGATCAGCAGCGCGATCGAACTAAGCGGGGCATACCGCGCTACGCCCATGGTCGTCTCTTCCTCGGCAAATCCGCGGAGCGCACCCTCCGCCGCGTCGGCTGCGATCTGAACCGGATCGTCTTTTAAATTGGTGATGTGCGCCTGATTTCCGGGCGTCTTTCTTGCACGCATTTTCTGCATCCCCATCATCAGTTCCACAACGTTGAGATGGTTGATCACTTCGGTCATGCGCGCCGGGGTGATGCCGGAGATCAGGGTGAGGATCTCTTTTCTGGAAACGTGGATGTCCACGATCATCCGCGCGATATCCAAGGCGGGAACGCTCATGGAACGCTCTGCCAGATCGATGTTGATCGCGTAATCGGCAATAAACTGGTCGATAAAGTCAAAATCTTCTCTCTTTTTTCCGTCAAGTTCTACGATTTTTCCGTTTTCGACCCGCACGGACGGTTCCGGATCATAAGGACTGGACATGGCGGAAAACCCCATCTCCGGCCATTCATTGATGTAGCCGTCCAGATTGACAGGGCGCTTGTCCAGGGTCTCGATTCGTTTTGATCTTTTCATGCTTTTTACTCCCTCTTTGTTGGATTCTGCCATATGTTCGATATAGGTCAGATGCCGGTCTTAGGGGACGGAAAATGTGGAGCAGTCCGTCAGGCATCTCTTATCCTTTATTATATATTAAAACCAAGGAAATGGCAATGTTATATTGGAAAAAATGAGCACGAAACCACAAAAGCGAAATACGAAAACCACACAAAACCACACATTTACAATGAAATACGGAAAATTTTGTTCCGGTCTCCGTAAAAAGGGGGGAAAGGATGGAAATCCAGCTCTTCGATTGAGAAATCCGGGGGATTGTGTTATAAAGATGTATAGAGATTGGAGGAATCATGATGGGAACACTTGCAGCAGAAACGATCGGAAGATGGATGAAAGAACATGAGGGGGAACTTCTGGACACGGCGGATTTTATCTTTTGTCATCCGGAAGTTTCTTTAAAAGAGAAAGCGTCATCCCGCGCTCTTGCCGGATGTCTGGAACAGATGGGATTTTCGGTACAGTGGGAGCTTGCCGGATTTGAGACGGCGTTTGCCGCACAATGGGGAAGCGGACGTCCGGTGATCGGATTTCTTGCGGAATACGATGCGCTTCCGGGGCTGGGACAGGAAGTGACTGCGGCACATGCACCGACCGGGGAGGCAGGTCACGGATGCGGGCACAATCTGCTCGGAACGGCATGCGCAGGAGCGGCAGGAGCGTTGAAATCATGGATGGAAAAAGAGCAGATCCCGGGAACGATCCGGGTTTACGGCTGTCCGGCGGAAGAGATCGTGGTCGGAAAGATCCGGATGAACGAAGCCGGAGTGTTTGATGATCTGGACGTGGCGGTGACGTGGCATCCGTTTGACCGGAACCGGGTCAGCTACGATATCTGGCAGGCGCAGGACATCAAGAACTACCGATTTTACGGAACGGCGGCGCATGCGTCAAAGCATCCCGAGCTGGGGCGGAGCGCGCTGGATGCGGCGGAACTGATGAATGTGGGCGTGAATTATTTGCGGGAACATGTGGCGGACGATGTGCGGATGCATTATACTTATACGAATACAGACGGTCCGGCGAATATCGTGCCGGATCATGCGGCGACGAATTATTTTATCCGCTCTTCCAAATGGGAGCGTACCGAAGACGCATCGAAACGTGTGGACGATTGTGCACGCGGAGCGGCGATCATGACCGGAACCCGGGTGGAGATCGAGCGTGTGACGAAGAACAAGGAAATGAAAGTGAACCGGACGCTTGCCGAAATATTTTACCGGGCGATGGAGGAAGTACCTGTCCCGGAATATACCGGGGAAGAACTGGAATTTGCGGCGAAGATCAGCGGGGAAGCCGGGCTTGCCAACGACGGTGTTTATTTTACCGGGCTGGAACCGCTGGAGGCGGAACCGGTACGGCTCGCGATCGGTACGGATGTGTCGGATGTCAGCCATACAGTGCCGACCGTGATGCTGAGCGCGGCGGCAATGTGTAAGGGGACGCCGCTGCATCATTGGGCGGCAACGGCGCAGGCAGGAATGAGTATCGGTACAAAGGGAATGCTTTATGCGGCGGAATGTATGGCGCTGGGATGCGCAAAATTACTGGAAGATCCGAAATGTCTGGAAAAAGTATGGGAGGAACACAGGAAATGAAATTTTACGATATTACAAGAGAATTGTTCAGTACGCCGGTGTACCCGGGAGATCCGGTGCCGGAGCATGAATGGCTGAAACAGATCAAGAACGGAGATTCGTCTAATTTAACGTATTTGAAGTTATGCGCACATAATGCGACACATATGGATGCGCCGAGGCACTTTGTGGAGGGAGGACGCACGATCGATGAGCTGGAACTCTCTCAGGTGATGGGAATGTGCAGCGTTGTGGAGTATGATGGAATGCTGGATGCAAAAACTGCGCGGGCATTGATCTGCGGAAAAGAAAAAAAGATACTTCTCAAAGGAAATCGCTGTGTATTTCAGGAGGAAACGGCACAGGTATTTGCCGATGCGGGAATCGGACTTTTAGGAGTGGAACGGCAGACCGTAGGTCCGGACGGGGATACAAAAGGCGTGCATGAGATTTTGCTCGGGGCGGATATGGCACTGATCGAGGGACTTTGTCTCGACGGAGTCGAACCGGGTGATTATTTTCTGTGCGCACAGCCGCTCAAGCTGGCAGGCGTGGAGGGATCGCCGTGCCGTGCGGTTCTGATAAAAGAAGTAGAATGATGCAGTGACGGGAGAAATCTATGAAAAAAATTATTTTAGGATCGGCGTCCCCGAGACGGCGGGAACTGCTGGAACAGATCGGGATAGAATTTGAGGTAAAAGTCAGCAGCAGGGAAGAGATTTACACGGCGAAAGAGCCGGAAGCGATCGTTAAAGAGCTGGCATTGGAGAAAGCAAGCCATGTGTCGGAAGATATCCGGGAAAGCAAAGAAGCGCGGAAAGAGATGCTCGTCATCGGCGCAGATACGGTCGTGGTGCTGGATGGGAAAATACTCGGAAAGCCGAAAGACGAGGCGGATGCATTTCAGATGCTCTCAGCGCTTCAGGGGCGTGCGCATCAGGTGTACACCGGAGTGGCGATGCTGGATTATGATGAAAACGGGAACAGCAGGAGTATTTGTGACGCAAAAAGGACGGACGTATATGTCCATGCGATGACGGAAGCGGAAATCCGCCGTTACATTGACACAGGGGAACCGATGGACAAGGCGGGAAGCTACGGGATCCAGGGGAAATTTGCTCCGTTTATCGACCGGATCGAGGGAGACTATTATAATGTGGTCGGTCTGCCGGTTGCCTATGTATATCAGACGTTCAAGGAACTGGGGATATTCGGGCAGGCAGACGAAAGTGAGAAGAGATGAAAAATCCGGAAAAGTCCGGAAAAATCGGAAAAGAGCACTTATTTTCGCAGCCAGAGCTGATGACCGTTTTCGCGGAGCCATTTTTGCGAAGAACGGTAGTCCGGAAGAACTTGTTCGACGATGGCATAAAAAGCGGCGGAGTGGTTCATCTCTTTGCGGTGAGCCAGTTCGTGTACGACGACATAATCGAGCACTGCAGGGGGGGCGAAGATCAGCCGCCAGTTAAAATTTAAGTTGCCGGCGCTGCTGCAGCTTCCCCAGCGTGTTTTCTGCTCGCGGATGGAGATACGACCGTAAGAGACGTTCATCCGGTCGGCATAGAAGCGCACTTGTCTTGTGAAGATCTCGCGCGCCATGTGGATGTAACGGCGGCGTTCTGAATCGGAAAGCGGCGCAGATGCCGGATCGGAAGCGGAGGTGTCAGTCTGCGGCATGTTGCGCAGATGCTTCAATACCCAGGATTCTTTTTCCGTGAGAAAGGATTCGATCTCGGCGCGGGACATCTGCCGCGGGGCGCGTACACGCACCCGGCTGTCCGATGTGATCTGGATCGCCAGTGTTTTGCGGTTACTGTATATGATTTCGTAAGAAAATGGATGCTGATACATGAAATATTCTCCTGTCTGTGGGGTGGAATCTTTAGGGATGACGGATCGTATGGGAATCCGATATCCCAGTGAGGAGTGTAGCAGGGAATATAAGGAAATGCAATGAGAAATCAAGTAGCAAAGTGTGAAAAAATAGTAAAAAAAAGGAATAGACGGAAATGATAAAATTACTTGCAGTAGATATGGATGGAACCTGTCTGGATCCAAAGAGCCGGATGACGGATGCGACGCTCGGCGCGTTGTCTCTGGCGGCGAAAGCCGGAATCCGGGTTGTTCCGACAACCGGGCGTACATTGGGGTGTCTTCCCCACCGATTGGTCGGACGGAGTGATATATTCCGTTATGTGATCACGTCTAACGGCGCGAAAGTGACCGATCTTCAGACGAAACGGACGGTATTTCGGGCGGATATCAAAAAAGAGAGCGCGCTTTCTCTGTTGGAGGAAGTAAAAAATACGAAAGGGCTGCATGTTGGGATCACTTCCCATGTGCATCACGAGTATCTTTTACAGGGACAGATCCTCGTGCTTCTCGGGAGAGTGATTTACGGAAAAGATGCCCGTCAGGTGAGGCGGGTTACAGATATGATGAAAGAAATTGCCGGAACACGGCACGGTATTGAGGAGATCCAGTTTTATTTTCTCGGAAAAAATGCGCGGGAGATGACAAAGGGGATCTTGGCGCGTTATGCGGATCTGTCGGCGGCTTATACCGACCAATATGTGGAGATTTTTTCAAAACAGGCGTCCAAAGGAACGGCGCTGTGTGCATTGGCACAGGAGCTGGGCATAGAACGCTCGGAGATCGCATGTATCGGAGACGGAGAAAATGATCTGACGATGTTTCGGGCAGCAGGCATGAAGATGGCGATGGGAAACGCGGTTGAGGAATTAAAACGGGCGGCAGATATCGTGCTTCCGTCCAATGAAAAAGACGGCGCGGCGGAGGGGATTTTGCGATGTGTGAACGACAGATGATCCTTTTGGATGGAAGAAGATGCTTATTTGATGAAAATCGTTGCTTCTGAAACTATAAAATGTTAAAATACGGTGAAATTCTTAATGGTGTATGTGATGAGTTGAATCTGTGGAAGAAGCAAAGAGATGAGGGAGGACGTCCATATGGGGAAGCAGAAAAAAGGAACGAAACAAAATCGTTTCCGTACGATTTTAAAGGCGCTTAAAATGGAGCTTCGGGAGCACCGGAGTTCCTTTCTTGTGTATTTTGTACTGCGGATCCTGGTGATCGTGATGCTCGTTCTGCAAATTCTGAACCGGAATTATGAGAATGCTTTTTTGTGTATTTTGACGTTGATCCTTTTGATCATGCCAAGTCTTGTACAGGTGACATTTAAGATCGAATTGCCGTCGGCGCTGGAAATTACGATCCTGATCTTTATTTTTGCGGCGGAAATCTTAGGGGAGATCCAGGAGTTTTACCTCGCATTTCCGTTTTGGGATACGGTGCTGCATACGCTCAACGGATTTCTGGCTGCGGCGATCGGATTTTCGATGGTAGATCTGCTGAACCGGAGCGACCGGCTGAAATTTGAACTGTCGCCGCTCTTTATGGCGATCGTTGCGTTCTGTTTTTCGATGACGATCGGCGTGGTCTGGGAATTTTTTGAATTCGGGATGGATCAGATCCTCGGATTCGATATGCAGAAAGACACCGTGATCCAGACGATCCGTTCTGTCAGCCTGCATCCGGAGGGGCGAAACTCTGTCGTTGTTCTTGACGGGATCCACAGTGTGACGGTGAACGGTCAGGAACTGGGATTGGGAGGTTATCTTGATATCGGTCTGATCGATACGATGAAAGATCTGATCGTCAATTTCATCGGTGCGGTCGTATTTTCTTGTATCGGATTCGTATATGTCAAGAACCGTGGAAAAGGAAGACTTGTTCGCGGATTTGTGCCGAGCAGGAAAAAAGCGGAACGGGATTTTCTGCGGATCGCGCAGGAGACGGAAGCGCAGACCAAAGTGCGGACACAAGCTCGGAAAGAGGAGTGGACGGAAGTTCGGACAGAGGAAAAAGCAGCCGGAGAACGCGTGGAAAACAGGATGGAAAACAGAGAGGAAAACGGCGGAAAAACGGAATGAAAACGAAGGAAAGCCCGATTCTTTCTGGTTGCATTTTGAAAGGCTTTATACTACAATAAGTATGGTTAAGTGACTCGAAACAGATTTGTGTGGGAGAGGTTTTATGAGTGAAAAACAGAAGGTTCCGTCTTTGCTGGAGATCATGAATGATGTTCTCAGTACAGTCAGGGACTATTATGATTCAGAATATGTTTATTATATAGAGAGAGACGAGGACGAGATCCTGACGATCTATGAGTGGTGTGCGGAATTCATTCCGTGGCAGAGAGACCGCATCAAGATGATGGATCCGGAGCAGTGGCCAAAGTGGCTGAAGCAGGAACTTTTGAATACAACGGAGGAAAGTTACAGCGTGCACCGGCAGCTTGATGACGGTGTGACCGCTGTTCTTGCGGCTGTGAAAGTGCATCGCGGAGGCTGTGAATTATCGCTTCTTCATGCGGTCATCCCGTATGTGACGCAGGTGATCATCTCGCAGAAGATGCAGAAACAGCAGGAATATCTGTGCTACCATGACAGCCTGACAGGACTGATGAACCGCAACAGTTTTGTCGTGTATCTGTCAGAGGCGGAGGAGCGCGAACTGCAGTCGCTCGGCGCGCTTTCCGTGGACATTAACGGACTGAAGAATTTTAACAAGGAGTTCGGACGGGAATATGGCGACGAGGTGGTGAGCCGTGTCGGTGAAGTTCTGGAAGAATATTTCCGACCGGGATCGGTGTATCGGCTGACCGGCGACGAATATCTTGCGGTGGCGGAAGATATTTCTTATGAAAAGTTCATGAAGCTGGTTCATGGCGCGCATGATAAACTGGAGAATATCAGTCTTGGTCTCGCTACATTCGGGTATGCGTGGGAAAAAGTAGATATCGATGCAGGAAGTCTTGTTTCCGCCGCGGAAAATATGATGCGGGAGGAAAAGCAGAAGTATTACAAGAATCTGAAAAGAGGACATCATGAGCCGATCATCAAAGAAGATCTGCTCTCCGATATTGAGAACGGACGTTTTATCGTCTGCCTGCTTCCGATGCTGGATGCGGCTACTGAGGAGGTCATCGGCGCGGAAGCGGTTGTGAGATACCATCATAAAGATCTCGGGATCATGAATCCGGGACGATATATCACACTTCTTGAAGAGACGAAGCTTTCTCATTATCTGGATTTATATGTATTTGAAGAAGTTTGCAGAACATTGGCCAGGTGGGAGGAAGAGGGGCTTTCGATGATCCCGGTTTCCGTGAATTTTGCGGGAGCGACTCTCCGTCAGGAAAGTATTGCGGAGAAGATGCTTGAGATCGTCAACAAATATCAGGTTCCTTGCGAATATCTGGAAGTGGAGGTTTCGGAATCCAGTCATGAGATGAATCAGGAGATGCTGGCAGAGACAAGCAACAAGATCCGCAAAGAAAATATCCGGGTTGTGCTGGATCATTTCGGTGCGAAAGATTCTAGTTTCGCGATCCTTGCATTGATGGAGTTTGACGGGCTCAAGATGGATTCCAGTCTGGTGACGAATATTGTAGGGAACAGCAGAAGCCAGATCGTAGCAAAAGCGGTGATCGATGTGTGCAGACGTCTCGGAGCGCGGGTATCGGCGGCAGGCGTTGAGACACAGGATCAGTTGAACGTGCTCAAAGAGCTTGGCTGTGAAAGTGTGCAGGGATCGCTGTTTAACAAGGCGATCACGATCGATACATTTGAAGTGCGTTACATGAGGCGATAAGATGATACGGACATGGGTTGCGGATATCAGACCGCTGTTAGATGAGACGTGTTATCAGGAATATTATGAACATGTGCCGAAGTTCCGTCAAAAAAAGGCGGATGCGCTGAAATTGGTACAGGGAAAAGCACAGAGTATCGGCGTATGGTATCTGTATGAACAGATGAAAAAAGAATATGGGATTCAAAAGGATACAGCATATAATCTTTCACATTCGGGAGAATATGTGCTGTGTTCTGTTCATGAGGAAAATGATCCGAAGATTCGTGTGGGATGCGATATTGAGGAGATCGGGATCTGCAACATGAAGATCGCGCGCCGATTTTTCTGCCGGTCGGAATATGAAAAGATCGATTCGGAGACGAATGGGGAGCGCAGGCGGGAGTTGTTCTTCCGATATTGGGTTCTGAAAGAGAGTTTTATCAAGGCGACCAGAGAGGGGATGGCGATGGGATTGGATACGTTCGAGATCGCTCTGGGGGAGAACGGAAATCCATCGGTGCTGCTGGAACGTCCGAGCCGCTACCGGGAGCCTTTTTATTATATGGAATCGGCAACAGAAGATCAAAAGTACCGGATCGCGGTCTGCTCGACGGACGAGGAGATCGATCCGAAGATAAGAGTGATGGAGTTTGTGTGATGGCATTGAATCATAAGATTGAGTCGAGAATGAGAAAAATAATGGCAGCCGGGCTTGCAGGCGGGCTGATCGTCGGCGTGGCTGCGACAGGGATTTTTACAGCGGTGACGGGAAATATCAAAGAAAAAGAGTATCAGGACCAGATCACATCGCTGAAAAAAGAACTGAAAAATGCACAGAAAGAAGAGGAAGAAACCGGGACGGATCTGGAAGTGATGGCACAGACTAACGCACAGCAGCTTTCGGAGCAGGGGGATGCATGGCAGATGGTGCTTGTCAATGAATCCCATCCTTTGGATGCTTCCTACGTGCCGGAACTTGCGGAACTGGAACCGGATCGTCAGGTAGATGCGAGGATTTTAGAAGACGCGCAGCAGATGATGGCGGATGCAAGGGATGCGGGATTGAATCCGTATATTTGTTCGGCATACCGGAATTATGACTATCAGAGAAGCGTGTTCAACGATACGATGGTTGATTGGATCACGCAGGGATATACGCCGTTGGATGCTTATGATGAGACGAAGAAATCGGTGGCTGTTCCGGGAACAAGCGAACATGCAACCGGACTGGCGCTGGATATTACTTCCGCAGATTATGCACAGCTGGATGACGCGCAGGCAGACACCGCGGAGGCGAAATGGTTTGCCGAGAATTGCTGGAAGTATGGATTTATCCTCCGGTATCCCCCGGAGAAATCTGACGTGACCGGGATCATTTATGAGCCGTGGCATTACCGTTATGTCGGAAAAGAAGCGGCAAAAGAGATCACGGAAAGCGGGCTGACTCTGGAAGAATATCTGGAGCAGTCAGGTGTGAAGTGAGCGGGGATGGACCAGAAATCCGAGGAAACAGACCCGGGAGAAACAGGTTCGGGAGAATGGTTTCCGGCTTTACATTTAAAATGAGATTTGTTAAAATATAAAAGGAAAAACTTAAATTTATCAAGAAATAAAAAAATTTCTTTTATATTATGAACTTCAAGGAGGAAGACGATGGACGGTTTATCGTTTGGCGAACAGGTGAAGATCATTCTCAGCCGGAAAAATATGACGATCAAAGAATTGGCGGAATTGATCGAAGAAAAGACGGGAAAAGCAATGTCCAGACAGAATCTGACACAGCGGCTCGGACGGGATAATTTTCAGGAACAGGATATGCGTATGATCGCGGCGATCTTAGGGTGTCCGTTCCGACTGAGTATTTTTCCGGAGGATGCCCAGGAAGATGCGCATATGATGCAGTATGCCAATCTGGTCGGCGGTCCGAAACGGAGCCGGAAACAGAAAGCGGAGAATGAGACGGAAGAGATGTACCAGCAGACATTGGTATTTGATGAAAAGCTGGAACCGGTGATCGAGCCGGAACCGGTCGGGATGCAGCCGAAAGCGGATCTGTCAGACAAGGATCTCATGACAAAAGAGGACGAGATGCCGGCAGAAGAGCCGGAAGTTCCGGAAGATTTTGCGGAGGCGGAGCTTTCTCTGCGTGCGGAAGCCGCAGAAGATGTGGAACCGGATGGAATCGATGGAGGAGCAGACATGGCGGCGCCGGGGCGCGAAGCGGCAGATATGGAAGTGCCGGATGTGGAAGTGCAGTCGGTCGGAGAACTGCCGGAAGAAGATGAACGCGACATGACGATCGGGGAGCTTTATGATATCCACGAAGAACTTTCTGAATTGGAAGAGCAGAAACCAAAAGCGGAGACAGAGAAGCGCGGCACGGATCGTTTCCGTACCGGAGGTCTTTTCTTCCGCAGAAAAGGAAAACATGGGGAAGACCGTGAGCGGGAAGAAGCGGAACGCTTAGAGCGGCTCGCGAAAGAGCAGGCGGAAAAGAAAGAAGAGGAAGAACGGCTGGCAAAGCAGCGCGCCGAGGAAGAACGCCGGGAAGAAGAGCGATTGGTAGAGGAAGCAAAGCGTGCGGAAGCATTGCGGCGCGCCGAAGAAGAGCGCCGTATGGCAGCCAATAAAAAGCATGCGAGAACGGTACAGTCTTCGGCAGCGGAAGATTTTGAGCCGGTGATCAAGCATGAAGATGCAGAGGAAGACTTAAGTGTCGGGGAAGTGAATCCATATACCGGAAGAGAGTACCAGACAAACAGTGTGAGAATGCATCCGTCCAGAATCGGGTATGTTCAGGTATATGACCGGAGTCATCATCAGTGGACGGATATGACGGAGTGGGCATTTTTGGGATATCAGGAGCGGAAAAAAGCACTGCTTGGAAAGGATTACGAACCGCCGATCTATCTGGACTGAGATACGGATGATTTTTCCGGATCTGTAACAGAGCGTGAAATAGAAACAAGAAGAGAAAGCGGATTTCGGAGCGGGAAATCCGCTTTCCTTTCTTCAACAGAAGAGGTAAAGCTGATTGGAGGGATGAAAATGGAATGGAGCAGATTGCTTTCCAAAAGGAGAATGCGTGGAAATTACGGAAACACGACCCACAGAAGCGCAGACTTGAGAAGTGAGTTTGAGAAAGACTATCACCGGATCATCGGCAGTGCGTCGTTCCGCAGACTTCAGGATAAGACGCAGGTATTTCCTCTGGATAAAAGTGATTTTATCCGCACAAGGCTGACCCATTCATTGGAAGTCTCTTCTTTCGGGAAATCATTGGGACAGAATATCGGTGAAAATATTTTGAAATACCGTAAAGATTCCGGGTTCACGATGCAGATGAAAGAAGATATCTGTCATATTCTGGAATGTGCGGGCTTGATCCATGATATTGGAAATCCGCCGTTCGGACATTTTGGGGAGACTGCGATCCGGGAATGGTTTAAACGGAATCTCAGTCAGATCCGATTTGAGGGAAGAGCGGTATCCGAGATCCTTACCGAACAGATGCGGGAAGACCTGTATCATTTTGAGGGAAATGCACAGGCGCTCCGTCTCGTGACAAAGCTTCATTATCTGGTTGATGAAAACGGGATGAACCTGACGTATGCGCTTTTAAATACGATCATCAAATATCCGGTATCTTCGATGGAGATACGAGAGGAGTCCGGCGATATCAAAGAGAAAAAGATGGGGTACTATCTGGCGGAGCAGAAGATTTTTGAAGACGTGTCAAAAGAGACCGGGACGAATGGAAAGCGGCATCCGTTGACGTATATCCTGGAGGCGGCAGATGATCTGGCATATAAGACGGCGGATATTGAAGACGCGTTTGTGAAAGGATATATTTCTTATCCGATGTTGGAATCCGAGTTAAAGAAACTAAAAGAACAGTGTCCGGACGCGGCGTTTGACGGACTGGAAAAATTGCATAGTCTGTATACGCGCGGGAAAGAAAAGGGTGTGCGGAGTCCGGAAAGTTATGCGCTCAAAAACTGGATCGTCCGGGTTCAGGGATTTTTGATCAACTGCGCCACGTTTGGATTTACGTCAAATTATGAGGCGATCATGAGCGGAACATATAAAAAGGACTTGTTTTATGGAACATTTGGCGAGCAGCTGATGGATCTGCTCGGAAGAATGGCATATGAAAATGTATTCTGTTCCCGGGACATTTACCGGATGGAAATCTCGGAATCGGTGATGCTGGATTTTCTGATGGATCAGTTTGTCGGAGCGGTTCTCTATTATGATACGGATCATCCGCTCGGAACAATTGATGAGAGACTTGTCTCGTTTATTTCCGATAATTACCGCAATGCTTACCGGCTTCAGGCAGAGGGGAAGAATGAAGCGGAGAAGCTGTATCTCCGCCTGCTTCTTGTGACAGATTTTGTCTGCGGCATGACAGACGGCTATGCAAAACGGCTGTATCAGGAAATGAAAGCGATGCTGTAAATGAGAATCTTTCGGAGACGGATCGTTTGAAAGCGGATCGTTTGAAAGCGGATCGTTTGAAAGCAGATCGTTTCAGAAACAGAGCGGGGAAGCGGCGTCGGGAAAGACAGCGCGGCACCAGTAGCCGAATGTTCCGTAGGAATTTTCTTCATCTTCGGTCCGGGGAATCTGGTCGTTGTATGAATCCGTGAATTTTGGGAAACCAAACATCTCCGCGGCGCGTGCTTCTTTCGGATCGTAGATGCCGGGAACGCCGAGCCAGTAGCGATCCTCTTCTTTGAACAGGATCAGGTGTCCGTAATTGTGGCAGCCGTGGAGCAGGAAACTATTGTTGGCGAGATACCATTGTTTCCGGGGAAGACCCGAGAGGTCGCAGCGGTGGAGTTTCCGTACATTGGAAGCGCTGTTCGGGGATGGTTTTGGATCGGGAGTTATCTCTTCTGCGGAAATTTCAGACGTGCGCGTGTCGATATCGCTCAGGATATTTCGTTCGTTCCGGTCATTCTGTTTGTCTTGTTCATGCGGCTCATTAGGGAGATCGTTGTCGTCGGCAATGTCTTCTGTGTAGGCAGCATCTGTACTTGTGACATCTGTGTCGGTGTTTTCCGGGCTCGTGTCACCAGTGTCGGTGCTATTCGCATCAATACCGTCCATGCTCGTGTCCGGTTGCCCGGACTTTTGGATATTGCGGGTGTCGAAAGCGATGTCAGGAGCGACAGCAGCAAGTAGAGTCTGATCCGGGAGAACGAGGAAAAATCCGTCGATCTGCGAGAGTGAGGACGCGGTGAGAAACGGATATTCTGCCGGGGAAAGTCTGACGCAGAGATTTCCGGAAAGGGCGTTCATTTCTGTCAAAAATTCTGGTAAAATAACGGTGTCGTTTGTATGGAAAGAAAATAATTTCAGAGATTCATTTCGTGTGGGGGGAAGCCCCCGTGCGTGAAGCTGAAGCTGTGAGCCGGCAGCGGCGCAGGTCAGTTTCAGAAATCCGGCGGTGTGAATCCGCCGGTCGTGTTTATATTCGTATAGATAGTAAGTTCCGCTGTTCATGATACCCTCCTTTTGTCTGTTCTGGTATCATTGTATTCGGACAGGTAGGGAAAAAGAACGGGAAAGCAGAAAGTGAAAAGAATAGAAGAAAATGCCGTGGAAGGAGAAAGCAATGGATCAAAAAACAGAAGATTTGAAGTGTGCCGATCAGGAAGCGATCGATCAGAAATATATGCGGGAAGCGATCAAACAGGCGAAAAAGGCGTATGCGCTGGAAGAGGTTCCGATCGGCTGTGTCATTGTATATGACGGGAAGATCATCGGACGGGGATATAATCGTCGGACGATCGACAAAAATCCTCTGGCGCATGCGGAGATCCAGGCAATCCGGAAAGCGAGCCGAAAGATGGGCGACTGGCGGCTGGAAGACTGCACATTGTATGTAACATTGGAACCGTGTCAAATGTGTTCCGGCGCGATCGTGCAGGCGCGGATCAAACGGGTGGTCGTCGGCTGTATGAATCCGAAAGCGGGATGCGCCGGTTCGATTTTAAATTTGCTGGATGTGAAAGAATTTAATCATCAGGTGGAACTTACGACCGGAGTGCGGGAAGAGGAGTGCAGCCGGATGATGAAAGAGTTTTTCAGGGAGCTGAGAGAGAAGAGGAAGAGAGGCTGACAATTATGGGAATGTCAGCTCCTCTTCTTTGTTTGTATGGAAAGAAGGTTTTAAAAAATGCGTTTTCTTCAAAGAAACATATACAGAAGCAGTCATTAATAATAAAAAATATTTTTATAATGTATCAAGTATATTGACTTTGGAAACAATAATTGTATATAATAAAAGTACGAAAAAACATACGTTTTTTAGTACGGAAAGGAGCGCTTTATATGTTAGCTGTAAAGAGCATGGATGTTAGGAATAATTTCAAGAGTTTATGTGATAAAGTTTTTGATGGCGAAACATTGATTATATCAAGACCCAAAAATGAAAATGTTGTCATGTTGTCTGAATATGAATATAATGAAATGATGAAAGCCAAGAGAAATGCGGATTATCTTGCTATGATAGATAAATCTATGGCAGAAGCTGAAGCAGGCGGATTTATTGCAAAGACCATTGCAGAACTGGAGGCTTGCGAGTAAATGAACATAGCATTTACACCTACTGCATGGGAGCAATACACCGAATGGCAGAGGGAAGATAAAAAGATGGTAAAGCGTATCAATGAGCTTGTAAAAGATATTGATCGCAACGGGTTTTTAAATGGTATTGGTAAGCCAGAACCAATAAAACACCGTAAAGCGTGCAGCAGACGCATTACAGACGAACATAGATTAGTTTATAATATGGATAGCAACCAAAATCTGATTATATACTCATGTAAATATCACTACGAAGATTAGTACCGTTTTGAGGTGTTAATTTTTGGGGGCTTAGCAGGGGGGACCAGCGAGTGAAAGTTCTGAATCAGTGGTGTAATGAGGAGTAAACAATGCTTACAAAGAGTATAAACTCAATCAACTTATCCGAAGTGGGATTTACTACTTCAAAACAAGCAGTCAACTGCTCAGACGACAGACTACAAAGTAGTACAAAACAAAAATGGTCGTGCGATCACATGAAGAATGGGATTGCACGATCATTTTAATGAAATTTTATAAAATGTGTGTTACAATGAATCATCATGTTTATTGGGAGTTTCGAGAATGCAGTTAATCAGTTTGTTCAGCGGATGCGGAGGGCTCGATCTCGGTTTTGAGAGAGCCGGATTCGAGATTCCGGTTGCAAATGAGATCGATAAGAAAATATGGGCAACCTTTCGAGCAAATCATCCGAAGACACATTTGATCGAAGGGGACATTCGAAAAGTGAATAAAGAAGACCTCCAGGAATTTCTGAGCGGAGAAGTGGACGGGATCATCGGGGGACCGCCGTGTCAGTCATGGTCGGAGGCCGGCTCTCTCAAAGGAATCGAGGATGCAAGAGGGCAGCTGTTTTTCGACTATATCCGGATCCTGAAAGAATTTCAGCCGAAATTTTTTCTCGCGGAAAATGTAAGCGGGATGTTGGCAAACCGCCATTCGGAAGCCGTCCAGAATATTTTCCGGCTGTTTGAGAGCGCGGGATATGACGTGACATTTACTATGGTAAATGCGAAAGACTACGGTGTGGCGGAAGAGCGGAAGCGTGTGTTTTATATTGGATTTCGACATGATCTCAATATCCGGTTTGGATTTCCGAAAGGATCGACGAAAGAGGATGAGAAAAAGCTGACGCTCCGGGATGTGATCTGGGATCTGCAGGAGAGTGCGGTTCCGGCCGGACCGAAGAACCACCACAATCCGGATGCGGTCAATAACAATGAATATTTTACCGGGGCGTATTCCCCGATCTTTATGAGCAGAAACCGGGTGAAATCCTGGGATGAGCAGGCGTTTACCGTGCAGGCGTCCGGCAGACAGTGCCAGCTCCATCCGCAGGCGCCGAAGATGGAGAAACTTGGAAATAATGCGTGTCGGTTCGTCGAGGGAAAAGAACACCTTTACCGTCGCATGACGATCCGGGAAGTCGCGCGGGTGCAGGGATTTCCGGATGAGTTCCAGTTCCTATATGAAGATACGAATACCGCGTATAAGATGATCGGCAACGCAGTTCCGGTGAATCTTGCATACGAAATCGCGGTGGCGATCCGGAAATATCTGGAGGGAAACGGAGAACATGTTGAGATTGACGTGGAAGCGATCGATGCAAATGAAGTGACGAGCAAGAAGCTGAGTACACAAAAAAAGAGCGGAAAGAAAACGATGAAAACCGCAATATTACAGAAAGTGCCGGAAAAGAAAGCGGCGGTAAAGGACGCGACAGATCGGGAAGCCGCGCCGGCAGTCTCCGGGGAGAAAACGCAAGTTCAGACGATAAAAGGGAAAACAACGAGCAACGGACAGGGACGCGCTTATGAATATGCATGGATGCAGGCATTATACGGCAAACTGCGGAAAGTCAGAAAGACCCGGATGACCGGCAATTCCAGTCTTGCGGTGAACAAAAAAGCGTGGTCGGAGATGGATGAAGCGATGCGGAAAAGTTTCCGGACTTCTGCGAATGCCGCGGTGGAAGCTGTTCTTGCGATGGAACCGAAACTTTCGGAAAACAGCGGAGACGAGCTGATCCTGGAGTTCCAGAAAGACGGGGCGGGCATGAAAGGCGATGTCCGGGATATTGTCGCGAAGCGCCCGAAGATCGGCTGGGAAGTCGGATTCAGCATCAAACATAATCACGATGCGGTGAAGCATAGCCGCCTCAGTTACAAGCTGGATTTCGGGGAAGAATGGTTTCAGATTCCTTGCAGCAGTCAATATTGGAATGCGGTGGATCCCATTTTCACGATGTTGAAAGAGGAAAAGAAAAATCAGGCAAAATGGTCTGAGATCGGAGACAAAGGTCTGAAAGTCTATCAGCCGCTTCTGCGTGCATTTATGGATGAAGTGGAACGGGCGTATGCGAAAGATGCGGATGTTCCTCGCAAGATGGTCGAGTATCTTGTGGGCGTAAAGGATTATTATAAGATCGTCAGTAAAGACAAGCAAAGGCTCACAGTCATCCATACGTTCAATATGCACAAAACATTGAATCAGGAGACTCCGGACTGTGCCAAGGTTCAGGTAGTTCCGGAGGTGGAATGGCCGACAAAGATGCTTGGGATTCAGTTCCGAAACGGAAGTAAAAATACATTGGAAATGCATTTGGACAAAGGGTGGAAGCTGAGTTTCCGGATCCACAATGCCAGATCTGCAGTGGAACCGAGTCTGAAATTTGACGTGCAGTTTCTTCAGATGCCGGAGTCGGTGCTGAATTTGGAATGTCGTTGGAAATGAAACCGTGTTAAAAAAAGCAGAAGACACACCATTTTATGGTTGTCATCTGCTTTTTCAAGTATTTCAGAACGGCAGAACCATTGCACAGATGACTGTTGCGGGCGGCTCAGGCGGAAATTTCCGCCCGGCTTCCGCCACTTTTTTCTTTTGTGACTAAGATCTGTTTTTCGATGCGTGTTTTGAGTTCTCCCACATGGGAAATGATGCCGACAAGGCGGTTTCCGTCCGTGAGGTTGGAGAGCGCTTTCATCGCCTGCTCCAAGGATTCTTCGTCGAGGGAGCCGAAGCCCTCGTCTACGAACATCGTATCCAAGCGGATACCGCCGGCGGAGGACTGGATCTCATCGGACAGTCCAAGCGCCAGAGAAAGTGAGGCTTTGAACGATTCTCCGCCGGAAAGTGTGCGGACGCTCCGTTCCGTGCCGTTGTAGTGGTCGATGACGTTGAGATCCAGACCGCTCTGGGTTTTATTGTTGCCCGCTTCTCTGCGGCGTTTCAATTCGTATTGCCCGTCGGACATGACCATGAGCCGCGTGTTGGCACGGGCGATGATCTTGTCGAAAAATGTCATCTGAATGTAAGTTTCCAGCATGATCTTTTCTTTTCCGGCAAGGGAACCATTGGCGGTGTTGGAAAGCGCCTTGACCCATGTGTAATTTTCTTCCAGCTCGATCAGTTGCTTCGATTTCCGGGAAATGTTCTCCAGAATGGTGCCGTTCGTGGAAATACGCACATTTGCCTGATCGCGCTGTGTCTCGGTTTCTTCCTTTTGAAAATGGAGCGCACGAAGTGTTTCGTTTTCTGATTCGGGATCGATCTCGGGCAGTTGTTCGTACTGTGCTTTTTGTTGATCCAGAATGGAATGGAGACGGACGATTGTTTTCGCCTGTTCATTCTCTTCGTTTTGTGCTTGTTCTAATCTCTTTTTCATAATGCTGCACTGTTCTTCGAGTTGCGACAGATGGAGAAGCGCGTCCTTTTTATTTTCAAAAGACAGTGTCTGAGACAGGTTTTGCGTCTGTTCATCCAAGGCAGCATTTGCCGCTTTGGAGGCTGCGATCCGATTGTCCAGTCCGGTAAGTATATTCTGTACGGTCTGCACGGTTTCTTCCGCGTTGGGCAACAAACGATCGACTTCCTGTCTGCGGCGCTGTTTTTCTTTCAACTGATCCAGTTCGGACTGCAGTGCGGGGAGTTTTTTTTTCCAGTCGTTGTAGAACCTGTATGTTTTGGAATTGAAAGACGGATCATCGGAAGCAAGATTTAAAAGGGTCTGTACTTGTTCTTTTGTCCGTTCCCACGCTGCCCGCTCCTCGGTAAAAGTCTGTTCCAGCTCCCGGTAAGTACGTTCTGCCTGTTGGAGTCCGGTTTGTTTTTGCTGTAATGTTTGTTGTTTTTGGCGCAGCTCTTTGGCGGCAATGGATTCCGATGCAAAGGAAAGTGCGTTCTGCTGTTTTTGGATTTGCCCGGAAAGCGCCGAAAGTCCGGTCTCGGCGGAAGCTGTTTTTTGCTCCAGTTCGGTAAGTTCTGTACGGAGCCGGTCGAACTGTTTTTCTCTCTCCGGGAGGTTTTGCTCTAACTGCCGGAAGCGTTTGAACCGCTGTTCTTCGTCCGCAAGCCGGGCATCCAGCTCGGATAAACACTCGGTTTCTTCGGAAATCCATACGGACAGATGTGTTCTTGCGGATTCGATCGTTTCTTCGGGCAGAAGTTCCGAAAGAGAACGCTGGATCGCTGCTTCGGCGGAATTCACCTGTGCTTTGTGAGATGCGCATTGTTCGCTGAGCGACTGCATTGCGGTATTCGTTTCAGCTGCATAGGCGCGTGCTTCTTCGACGTCCTCTTTTGTCGGAGCCTGTGCGGATTTGCATGCAGGATGCGGATGTGTCAGCGAACCGCATACCGGGCAGGGGGTGTCTTCTTTTAATGTCTCTGCTAAGATACCGGCTTGTTCGTTGAGAAATGCCCGATGTTTCTGCTGATAGATTTCATCCGCGCAGGCGGCAGTCTCCGAAGCGCTGAGGTAGGAAGTCTGAAGTTTCTTCAAGGTGGCGGCAAGCGTATCATAATGTGATAATTCTTTCGATAATGTCTGCATGGAATGAATTCTTGTATTTTGCACCGCTTTTTGTGCCGCTAGCTTTTCTCTTTCGGCAGCGGCGGTAAGCAAACGTTCTTTTTCCTGTTTTTCATTTCTGATTTGTGTTTCCAGCCGCCGGAACAGCGCTTTTTTTTCTGCTCCTACATTTTGGAATCGGGTAAGTTCCTGCTCTTTTTCCGCGAATTGTTTTTGAAGTTCGGACAATTCTTTGTAATGTGGCAACTCGGCTTCCAGCAATGTGATATCCTGTGTGAGACGATCCCGTTCCGGTTTTTGAGCATCCAATGTTTCCCACGTTTGTTTGGCTTTCTCTTTGTCCGGATACAATGTTTTTAAATGGTTGTATTGGCGGAGGAAAGCGTATAAAAGGTCGCAGTTTGAACGGAGTTCTTTTTGTTCGTTGCTTTTCCGCTCCAGAAGTTCTCCGACCGGGGACAATTCGGTCTGTTCCGCTTTCAGGCAGTCCAGAGTTTGCTTTGCCTGTTCAAATTGTCTGCAATGCTGTTTCTGTTCTGTGTTTAATTGTTCCAACTGGCGGATTTGTTCTTGAAGTAAATTCCGTTTTTGTTCCAGCTCGTCATATCTCGGAAGATCCGCGCGCAGCAGCGTTGCCTTTTCTTCCAGTTGAAGCCGTTCGGGTTCTTGATCCTGTGCTTCTTTTAAACGATCGGCAGCTTCTTTTTGAAGAAGCTGATGCCGTTGTAATAACTGTTCGTTTTGTTCCAGTTGTTTGAAAATTTTCTGACGTTCCTCCCATTGCTCCATCCGACGGTGAACGTCATTTTGTTTTTCATTTAATGCGGTCAATGTCCGGTTCAGAGTTTCTAATTGAGATCGATCCTGCCCCAGAAGCTGTTCCAGCAGATCCATGACGTCGATCATAGGAAGTTCCCCCGACTTGGCAGCGTTGACTTTCTGTGTAAATGGGGAAGCAGCGTCGCAGAGGATCCCGCTGACATATTGATCTAAGCTGTTCCGGGCGGCGGTACATTTGTCATGGAGTGTGCCGGAATGTTGCTTTAATTTTTCCTGCAGTTCATAAAAATGCTTCGTCTGAAACAATTGCCGGAAGATTTTTTTCCGTTCTTCGGTGGAGGCAAGCAAAAGTTTCAGAAAATCTCCCTGTGCGATCATCGCGATCTGGAGAAACTGGCTGCGGTCGATCCCGAGGATCTCTTTGATCTTAGCATCCACTTCTTTTGGCTTGGTGAGGATCGTCCCGTCCGGAAGTGTAAGCTCGGCATCGGCTTTCTGCGTAGTCATCCCCTCCCCGCGTGTTTTCGGGCGGAGATATTCGGGATTGCGCCGCACGGTGTATTGCCGGTCAAAGCAGGTGAAAGTAAGGATCACTTCGGTGGGGGTGTTTTCCGCGGCATATTTGGAGCGGAACATGGACGGCTGCCTCTGGCTTCCGCTTGCTTCCCCGTAAAGCGCATAGGTGATGGCGTCAAAAATTGTTGTCTTTCCGGCGCCGGTATCGCCGGTGATCAGATAAAGTCCGCTTGTTCCGAGCTGATCCAGATCCAGTATGATCCGGTCAGCGTAAGGTCCGAAAGCGGAGATAGTCAGTTGATTTGGTCTCATACGTCCTCCTCCCAGATTGTTTCGATCAGTCCATTCAAAAATGTAGCCTGTTCTTCGTTCAATGGCTGATTGTTTTGTGATTCGTAGAAATCGGAAAAGAGCTGGATCGGCGTTTTTTCTTCTACGGCAAGATCGGCTGTGATCTCAGACGAAGAGCGGGTCCGTTTGTTGTCGTAGTCGAGTTTCATCAGATGATGGTAGATCGCACGGAGTTTTCCGATCGCGTCGGGAATATCTTCCTCATCGGTCAGCGTAATATGGGTATAGTCCTCCTGCCAGGAAGTTCCCTCATAAAAAGAGCGGGCGGTGACAGTGTCATAAGTTCCTTTTAATTCTACAAGATCGTGCAGTGGTTTTAAAGGAACCGTGTGAATATGAAGATTTCCCTTTTCGTATAGTTCGATGACGGTCACCGATTTCCGGTCTTTTGCTTCGGAAAAGGAATATTTCAGCGGCGTGCCGCAGTAGCGAATGCGTGTCGCGCCCGCCTGTTCGTTCGCGGAAGATTCCGTGTCGTGCGGCGCGCCGATTTGGTCGACTGCAGAAAGTTCCGTATCGCGCGGAGAGCCTGCTTGTGCATCCGCGGAAGATTCTGTAGCGGTTGTCGGTGCAGTCTGCCTGCAGTTCTGCGGCGTGTGGAGATGTCCGAGAGCAACATAATCAAACGGTGCGAATACGGAAGCGTCGATGTTGTCGGAACCGCCGACGGAGATCTCTTCGGATTCGGCGCGGACGGATCCGGTCACAAATTGATGGGTGATCAGAACGTTCCGGTGTGTGTGATCCAGCGGCAGATGAGAGAGCGCGGTCTGCATGGCATCGGTGTAGGACTGGATCTGCTCCGTTTCCGTTTCATAAAAACGGCGGACATGCGCGGGTTTGATGAACGGCAGCATATAAACGTCGACAACCCCGTATGTATCGTGCAGAGAAACCGGCGTCACCGTACCGTCGTAAACCGGAGACAGATAGATTCCGCTTGCATCCATCAGACGGGAGCCGAAAGCGATCCGTTCCGGGGAGTCATGATTTCCACTGATCACAAATACTTTGAGTCCCAACCGGGAGAGCTGTACAAGAAAATCGTCAAACAGGCGGATGGCTTCCGCGGGCGGAACCGGTTTGTCGTAGACGTCTCCGGCGATCAGAACGGCGTTCGGCGATTCCGCTGTGATGACCGCTTTGATCTCATTTAAAATATATTCCTGATCTTCCAGCATGGAATAGCCGTTGACACGTTTTCCGAGGTGAAGATCGGAGAGATGGATGAATTTCATATTCAGAAGTTTCCTTTCCGTTCTGCCGGTACAGCAGAGTATTCGCGTCGGTGTACAAGGGGAAAGGTCGATGAAGAGGATTAGATCGGTCTCTTCCCGGCTGCTCGGTTTCAATCGACGCTACCAAAAGCATACAGCCAAATAATTCTTCACACAATACTTTTTGCGAAAATGTTTTTGTGAAAATCTCGTAAAAACTCTGGAACAAATAAAACAAATTCGGTAAAATAAAAAGATATGGAGGTTAAGAAGATGAATAAGAAGCAGAAAAAAATGCTTACGCGGATTCTGATCGCGGCAGTGATGATGGTGGTTCTGGAATTGCTTCCGACAACGGGAATCCTGCGTTTTGTATTGTACATGATCCCATATCTGGTGATCGGATATGACATTTTACGAAAGGCGTTCCGCGGGATTTTGAACCGGCGGATTTTCGATGAGAATTTCCTGATGGTTGTCGCAACGCTGGGGGCGATCGCCGTGGGGCTTGCGGGTACAGGTGATTATACCGAAGCGATCGCGGTGATGCTGTTCTATCAGATCGGAGAATTGTTCCAGAGTTACGCGGTCGGAAAGAGCCGGAAGAATATCAGCGAACTGATGGACATCCGACCGGATTATGCAAATGTGGAACAAGAGGGCAAACTGGTGAGAGTCGATCCCGATGAAGTGGCGGTCGGAACGGAGATCATCGTACAGCCGGGAGAGAAAGTGCCGATCGACGGCATCGTTGTGGAGGGATATTCGACGCTGAACACAAGCGCATTGACCGGGGAGAGCCTGCCGCGGGAGATCGTGGAGGGCGAGGAGATCATCAGCGGATGTATCAATATGACCCGGGTTTTGCGTGTGAAGACGACAAAGGAGTTTGGCGAATCTACGGTATCGAAGATTCTGGAACTGGTGGAGAATTCTACATCGCATAAATCCAGATCGGAAGCGTTTATCACGAAATTTGCCAAATATTATACGCCGGTCGTCTGTTACGGCGCATTGGCTTTGGCGCTTTTGCCGCCGCTTGCCAGAATGTTGTTTTTCGGGCTTCCGGCGGACTGGGGAACCTGGGTATACCGTGCCCTGACATTTCTTGTGATCAGCTGTCCGTGCGCGCTGGTCATCAGTATTCCGCTTAGTTTCTTTGCGGGGATCGGCGGCGCGAGCAATGCGGGAATTTTGATCAAAGGATCGAATTATCTGGAAACATTGGCGAAGACAAAGCTGGTTGTATTTGACAAGACAGGGACGCTCACCAAAGGCGTATTTGAAGTCAACGGGATCCACCACAGTGAGTTGGAGAATCAGAAGCTTCTGGAATATGCGGCACTGGCGGAGAGCGCGTCCTCGCACCCGATCAGCAAGAGCATCCGCCGGGCTTACGGACAGGAACTGGATCATTCCCGGGTGCGGGATATTGAGGAAATCAGCGGCAGCGGCGTGACCGCGGTCGTGGATGGGATGTCTGTAGCGGCGGGAAACGACAAGCTGATGAAAAAGCTGAATGTTCCTTATATTGAATGCCGTTCCATCGGAACGATCGTGCATATGGCGATCGACGGAAAATATGCGGGGCATATCGTGATCTCGGATATTGAAAAACCGCATGCGGTGGAAGCGGTTGCGGAATTGAGAAAGACAGGGATCGAGCGGACGGTGATGCTGACCGGAGACAAACAGCGCGTTGCCGAGCAGGTGGCGGAACATCTTGGGATCGATCAGGTATTCAGTGAGATGCTTCCGGCGGACAAAGTGAATAAAGTCGAAGAAATGCTGGCGAAGAAGCCGGAGAATCAAAAACTTGCGTTTGTCGGCGACGGGATCAACGACGCGCCGGTGCTCCGCCGGGCCGATATCGGTATCGCAATGGGGGCGATGGGATCGGACGCGGCGATCGAGGCGGCGGATATCGTATTGATGGACGACGAGCCTTTGAAGATCGCGAAAGCGATCCGTATTTCCAGAAAATGTCTTCGCATCGTACACGAAAATATCGTGTTTGCACTTGGGGTAAAGATCCTTTGTCTGATCCTCGGTGCATTCGGCATCGCAAATATGTGGCTTGCGATCTTTGCCGACGTGGGCGTGATGATCCTGGCAGTTTTGAATGCGATCCGCGCATTGTTTGTGAAAAAATTATAAATCTCGCATTACCCAAAGTGAACACTTGGGTATTGAAAGTGTTCACTTTGGATATTTAAAGAAACAAAATTTTATTTCAGAGGGAATCAGGTTTCGGGACGGAGCCTGAAAAAGGAGGAAACATATGTTACAGATTCAGCATATATGCAAAGAGTACAGAACCGGAGATCTGGTGCAGAAAGCGCTGGATGACGTCAGTCTGAATCTGCGCGACAACGAGTTTGTGGCGATTCTGGGACCAAGCGGCTCGGGAAAGACGACGCTTTTGAATATCATCGGAGGATTGGATCGCTATGACAGCGGAGACCTGATCATCAACGGCATTTCGACAAAAAAATACAAAGACAGAGACTGGGATTCCTACCGGAACCATACGATCGGATTTGTCTTTCAAAGTTACAACCTGATCCCACACCAGACCGTTCTGGCAAATGTGGAACTGGCGCTGACGATCTCGGGCATCGGGAAAAGTGAGCGGCGGGAGCGCGCGGTCAAGGCGTTGGAAAAGGTAGGGCTCGGAAGCCAGCTCCACAAAAAACCGAACCAGATGTCCGGCGGACAGATGCAGAGGGTGGCGATCGCCCGCGCGCTTGTCAACGATCCGGATATTCTGCTTGCCGATGAGCCGACCGGGGCGTTGGACAGCGAGACGAGTATTCAGGTCATGGAACTTCTGCAGGAAGTGGCGAGAGACCGGCTCGTCGTGATGGTCACCCACAATCCGGAACTGGCGGAGGAATATGCCACCCGGATCGTCAACTTGAAAGACGGAAAGATCCGCTCGGATACGGATGAATTTATCGTGGATGAAACGACGCTTGCCGAGCCGGAACATCAGAATATGGGAAAATCGTCGATGTCATTTTTGACGGCGTTGTCCTTGAGCTTTAACAATCTGCGGACGAAGAAAGCACGGACGCTTCTGACTTCATTTGCGGGATCGATCGGAATCATCGGGATCGCGGCGATCCTGTCGCTGTCCGCGGGAGTAGACGGATACATTCAGTCGGTGGAGGAAGAGACGCTGTCGGAATATCCGCTCCAGATCCAGAGTACCGGAGTGGACATGACGGCGATGCTGGCGGTCGATCCGACGAACACGAAAGAAGAGGTGGGAGAACAAGACGTCCGTGTGATCGAGATGGTGACGGATATGTTTTCCACGATGGATTCCAATGATCTCGGTTCTCTGAAATCTTATCTGGAAAGCGGAAAAAGCGGGATCGAGTCATACACGAATGCGGTGGAATATTCTTACGGCGTGATGCCGCAGATCTTCCGTCAGGACGGAGACGGCATCCGGCAGGTACATCCGGACAAATCTTTTTCCGCAATGGGACTTGGCTCGTCTGCAAGTACCAACAGTATGATGTCGTCGATGATGAGCACCAATACCTTTTATGAAATGCCGGAAAACGAGAACCTGTATAAAGAACAATACGACGTGCGTGCGGGACGCTGGCCGGAAGCCTACAACGAATGTGTCGTCGTACTGACATCCGGCGGTAGTGTCAGCGATATGCTGCTTTATACGATGGGACTGCGGGATTCCAAAGAACTGGATACGATGGTACAGCAGTTCTTAAAGGAGGAGGACGTCGAGACGCCGGAGGAATTGGGCACTTATACATACGATGATTTCCTCGGAAAAGAATTTAAACTGGTCAACAGCTCCGATTATTATGAGTATGATCCGGAATATCAGGTATGGAAAGATAAATCGGATAATCAGACGTATATGAAACAGCTTGTTGCAGACGGCGAGGATATCCGGATCGTCGGCGTGGTACAGCCGGCGGAGGATGCCAACGCGTCCGCTCTGACACCGGGAATCGCATATCCGGCGTCGCTTACAAAGCATGTGGCGGAAAATGCGGAGAAGAGCGAGATCGTAAAACAACAGCTTGCCAATAAAAATACCGACGTCTTCACGAATGAAGAATTTGGAGCAGAGAACGGTAATAAAGCGCTGGATATGAATTCTTTATTTACCGTGAATGAAGATGCTTTGAAAAATGCATTTACATTTGATGAGAGCGCATTGGCAGGAGGGCTTGGAAATCCGGACTTCTCCGATGCATTTCAGACAGGGGCGGCGTCTCTGGATCTGTCCGGCGCGATCGATTTAAGCGCGGTGGAGATCGATCTTTCCAGCCTCCCGCCGTTTGATCTCGGAGAATTGATGTCGGGGATCCAGTTAAATGTATCTGCTGAGGGTATGGCGCAGACGGCGCAGAAGCTGATGGAGGGCTATCAGGTGTATGCGGCAGAGAATCCGCAGGCGGATTATTCGGGACTTGGCGAAGCGTTCCTGAATTATCTGACGACCGACGATGCGAAAGCGATCCTCTCCAAACATATCGGAGAGATCATCAAAAACAGCGGATCCGTCCATGTTTCGGTCGAAAATATGCAGGCGATGCAGCAGGAACTGATGAGCGGCTATCTGGAATATGTCGCCGGAAAAGAAGACGTGGAAAATCAGGCGGACAAATATATGATGGAATATCTGCAGACCGAGGGCGCTTTGCAGATCATGGCAAAATGGTCGGATCAGATTTTTGAGATCGAGGGAGATATTTCAATCCCGTTCGAGCAGTTGGAGATGCTTGCGGCAGATCTGGCAGCAGGCTATCAGGGAGATGCGGAAGCGAACGGACTTCCGGATCCATTGAAGATGGATGATCATTTTACCGAATATCTGAACACGGAATCCGGCAAACAGATTTTGACGGAGGGGATCGCAGGGATCGTCGATATGCAGAGTGTGGAGGAACAAGTGACCGCCTCCCTGCAGAATTACATGGGAGAAGTGATGGGAACATTTTCGACGGAAGTCGGTCAGGCATTGCAGACACAGATCACCACCGCGATGCAGCAGATCGCCGCGCAGATCACCGGAAATCTGGAAAATGTGATGCGTCAGGCGATGACACAGGTCGGAAGCCAGCTGCAGAGCGCGATGGGAAATGCATTGTCGATCAATGCGGATGCATTTGCAGGCGCGTTTGAGATGGGCATGGATGAGGAAGAGTTAAAAGAACTTCTGATGTCCATGGGCACTGCGGAGGAAGCTTCTTATGACGGCAACCTGAAAAAACTGGGATATATCGATTTTGCGGTTCCGAGCGGCATCAACATTTACCCGAAAGATTTTGAGAGCAAAGAACAGGTCGTACAGATCCTTGACGATTACAATCAGAAGATGGAGAAAGCCGGAAAAGAGGAGCAGGTCATCACTTATACCGATACGGTCGGAACATTGATGTCTTCCGTTACCAATATCATCGATATCATCAGTTATGTGCTGATCGCATTTGTGGCAATCTCGCTGATCGTCTCGTCGATCATGATCGGAGTCATCACTTATATCAGCGTGCTGGAGCGGAAAAAGGAAATCGGAATCCTGCGCGCGATCGGGGCATCCAAAGGAAATGTGTCTCAGGTATTTAATGCGGAGACATTTATCATCGGACTGTGCGCCGGAGTGATCGGGATCGTGGTGACGCTTCTGCTGTTGATCCCGGGAAATGCGCTGATCCATCATCTGGCAGGAAACAATGATGTGAGCGCGGTACTTCCGGTCGTTCCGGCGATCATTCTGATCTTACTCAGCGTCGTACTGACCCTTTTGGGCGGTTTGATCCCGTCGCGGACAGCGGCGAAGAGCGATCCGGTGACAGCGCTGCGGACAGAGTAAAACGCAGCGAGCGGTAATATGTTTTATATAGAGTAAAGAGGAGTGGGAAAAATGGAGGACTATGTTCCGGAAATCGTCAGACTGGTCAAGGAGTCGGCGGAGATCGAATTCCGTGAGTCCGGATTTTCATACGAACGTTTTGTGCAGCATATGCGGTGTCTGATCGCCCGCGCAGAGAAAAAAGAAGCATATCAGGAGGCGGGCGAGCGCTGGGCAAAGGAGATCAAAAAGGATTATCCGGAAGCATTTGAGGTCGCGCAGGAGGTGCGGAGCTATCTTAGAAAGAAAACGAACTATCGGATCTCCGATGAGGAAACGGCATACGTTGCGATCCATATCCAGCGGCTGATCGACAGAGGGGAAAAACGAAAATGAATTGGGATCCGTTGTAGGGGGGAAAATCCCCGACATTTCCCGGGATGTTAAATTTCGTTGCTTGTAATTTTTCTCTTTTTTGTATACCATCAGTGTGCAAGGAGAGCGTAGCTTTCTTGGCTCACCGGTGGCAGGAACTGTGTATCGGAGCAGAAAGATACTTCCGGTACTGTATTTTTAAGTGAGAGGAAGAGAAGATATGATCAACGATAATATAAGAAAATACCGGAAAGAAAAAGGGATCAGTCAGGAAGAAATGGCGGTGCGGCTTCATGTGGTGCGCCAGACAGTCTCGAAGTGGGAGAATGGAAAATCGGTGCCGGACGCGGAAGCATTGATCGGGATTTCCAAGCTTTTGGAAGTACCGGTCAGTAAATTGCTCGGTGCAGAGGTGGAGCAGACGGATATGGAAGATCTGACAGAAGAACTTGCCAGAGTAAATGAACAGCTTGCCGGGCTGCATCGCAAAGAAGACCGGATGAAACAGGCGGAGGAGAAGCGCAGCTTGATCTTGTTTTTATCATTTGCCGCGATGTTTCTTTCGCTTGCGATCAAGCAGGAGGCGGTATCACTTTTCTTATCCGGAGTATGTATTTTGGCGGCTGTTGTGATCCTGTACCGTAATCTGACACTGCTGACCAGTGTGACGACAGAGGATATGCGGTTAAAAGTGCTGCGTATCACAACCGTTTTTAATGCGGTGGTGTTGGTTCTGGGAATCTTGCTGGCAGTGCTTACAGCTTCGGATGTGATAACTTTTTCGGAGCAGCATGAGCAGATGTTTGCAGTGTTTCTTGTCGCCTGTGTGATGATCTTTGTGGGCATGGTATCGCCGAAACTTCCGTTTACAAGGCATACGGGGTTAAGACTGCCTTGGACTGTCCGGGACGAGGAGACATGGAATCTGGCACATCGGATCCTTGGGATCCTGTCTTTGCCGCTGGCGCTTCTGTACGTTGTCTGTTCTCTGACAAGTGACCGGATGGAGGAGATCTCATTGATCGCGATGCTTTTATGGATCGGGATTCCGGGAGGGATCTCGTACCTGTTCTACTGGAAGAAAATGCATGGGCGGATTGGGTGAAAAGGGGCTGTAAAAAAACTCCCCTAATAGAAAATCGCTCAGACCTTACGGTCTGGGCGATTTTTTGGTACAATGAATTATGCTACTAAATCAAAATACCAATGATAATTATACAGCTCGTCAGCTGAAATTACCATTAGAAATCGAAAAATTAATTGATGTTTCAGATCCGGTATACACTTTTTGTGAGGTTATGGATCACATCGACCTATCAAGATATTTTGTAGAGAAAGGCTATAAAACAGGTCGCCCAAGATGTGATGAACAAAAGCTGCTTAAAGTGATACTGTTTGCTTTCATGGAAAAAGGTATTTGTTCGCTGCGTGAAATTGAAAAACTATGCCGCAATGACATTCGTTACATGTATCTTCTCGATGAAATGAAAGCACCTACTTTTGCCACTTTCGGAAATCTTATCCGAAATGAACTGACTGATTCCATAGAACAGATATTCATGGACATAAATGCTTACATTTTTTCAAAAGATCATGTGGATTTACAGCATACATACATTGATGGTACAAAAATAAAAGCAAATGCCAATCGTTATACATGGGTATGGAAAAAGTCCTGTATTAAAAATCGTCAGAAAATCTTTGCTAAGATATCTATCCTGATTGATGCCATGAATCAGGAAGTACTTGGATACCTGGGACTAAAGCTTGAAAAGCGTGAAGCGTATGCAATTGAGTACGTTTCTGAATTGTTGGAGATGTATAAAAGAGGAACCGGACTTGATGAAAATTTGTTCGTTTCCGGATGCGGACACAGAAAAAGTATTCAGCAAAAACAATACCAGGAACTGCAAGGCTATCTAAAACGTTTAAAAACCTATGCGCGTCATATAGAAATCTGCGGAGATGAAAGGAACAGCTATTCAAAAACTGATCAGGATGCGACTTTTATGCGCCTGAAACGTGATTACATGGGAAATGACCAGCTGCTCCCCGCATATAACCTACAGGCAGCCATCTGTGATGAGTACATAGCCGTAATCGATGTAAAACCTTATGCATCGGACATGGAATGTTTTGTGCCTTTAATGGAAAAATTCAATCGTACATATGGTCATTATCCGAAATATCCGGTTGCCGATGCAGGATACGGTTCTTACAATAATTATCTTTATTGTGAAGAACACGGCATGGAAAAATATATGAAATTTACCATGTACAAAAAAGAAACGACGGACAAAAAATACCGTGAAAATCCATATCGTGCTGTAAATTTTGCAAAAGATTCAGATGGGAATCTCATATGTCCAAACGGGCAGAAATTTATCTTCAAGAGAACACAGCCTGTGAAATATAATAAATATGGAAGAACGGAAGAACGGAAGAACTGTACGAATGCGAATCTTGTGAAGGGTGTCCCTATAAGCAGGAATGCTGCCCGAGAGCACACAAAAACCGAACAATCCGAATGAATCAAGAATTAACCGCTATCCATCAGGAAGTGCTGAACAATCTTGAGTCCATACATGGAGCTCTTTTAAGAATGAATCGAAGCATTCAATCCGAGGGTACCTTTGGTGTGTTAAAGTGGGATAAATCCTATAAAAGGTTATTTCGGAGAGGCGAGAAAAATGTAATTCTCGAACTTACACTAATTTCATGCGGATTCAATCTTTATAAACATCACAACAAAAAACAGCGACAAATGAAAGTTGCTTAAAATTTAAGCGTTATTGGCTGATGCTTATTAAGTGCACCATTTTTTATACGAAAAGGTGTATGTATGAGCAGAAATGGGAATATTCATACAAAGAAACGCCAGTTCAGGCAAATGCCGGTTCTGGCGTTTTCTTAATCAAAGGCTTTTTTTACAGCCCCTTTTAGATGGGGGGAGAAAATTCAGTTTCCCTTTTTCCCCTCCCCGGCAAAATATTCTTTCACCAGTTTTACAACCGTACCGGACAAGAGGAAGACTGCGATCAGGTTCGGGATTGCCATCAGTCCGTTGAACGTTTCCGCGATGCTCCAGAGAAGCCCTAAGTTGGCTGTCGCTCCGAGGATCGCAACAAGAGAATATACGACCATGAACGGCTTGATGACTTTTTCGGAGAACAGAAATTCAATGCACCGTGCACCGTACAGTCCCCAGCCAATGATCGTGGAAAAGGCGAAGCAGCACATGGCAACGGCTGTAAATAAAGAAACCCAGCTTCCGTATGTGGCGATGAATCCCTGGATCGTCAGTTCTGCTCCGGCATCCACACCGTACTGGATCGGCACGCCGCTGCAAAGTACGACCAGCGCAGTCAACGTACAGATGACGATGGTATCCATGAAGACTTCGAAGATCCCGAAGAATCCCTGTTTGACCGGTTTCTTTGTGTCGGCGCATGCATGGGCGATGGAACCGGTACCGAGTCCGGCCTCATTGGAGAAAATACCGCGGGACACTCCTTTTTTCATACTCAGAAACATACTTCCGACAACACCGCCGGTAACGGCGGACGGATGAAATGCTCCCGAAATGATGGAAGCAAATACGGCAGGGATGCTTTGATAATTCATAACGACTACGCCGAGAGCGAGTATAATATAGAAGAGCGCCATGAACGGAACGAGTTTTTCGGTCACGCTTCCGATCCGCTTGATCCCTCCAAGCAGGACAAGTCCCACCACGACCGCGATCAGGATGCCGAGGATCAGATTGCTCGTGGAGACCGAATCCTGATCGATGATATGGAAATTCAGGAGTGCGGAATTGATCGCAGTCGTGATCGTGTTGACCTGAGTGGCATTTCCGGTGCCAAATACGGTCAGGACGCCGAAGATGGAAAATAAAACGGCAAGCCAGTGCCATTTTTTTGACAAACCGTTTTTGATGTAATACATCGGTCCGCCGACAAGGTCGCCGTGTGCATTCCGCTCGCGGAAATGAACGGCAAGCGTGACTTCGGCAAATTTGGTGCACATTCCGAGCAGCGCTGAGATCCACATCCAGAAGACCGCGCCGGGACCGCCGATTGCGATCGCTCCTGCGACTCCGGCGATGTTGCCGGTTCCGACGGTGGCTGCAAGCGCGGTGCAGACAGCCTGAAACGGCGTCAGAGCTCCGTCTGATGCTTCCCGTTTGCGGAAGACTCGTCCGAGGGTTGTCCGCATGGCGTAGGGAAATTTGCGGATCTGCAAAAATCCGGTGCGAATGCTCAGATAGAGACCGACGCCGAAGATACAGATCATTGCCGGAACGCCCCAGACAAAGTTATTGACTGCACTGTTGATTGTTTCGATGGCATTTAGCATAAGATTGTTTTCCTCTCCTCTTTTTATAACAAGAATGTAGAAAGCATATCATATTTTCAGAAAAAAGTACATGATTTGGCACAGAATGTGTTATGCTTGTACCAGAAAAGTATCGGAGGTAACAAGGAATGAAATTTTTGAGTCTTTTTGATGTGATCGGTCCGAATATGATCGGTCCGTCCAGTTCGCATACAGCCGGAGCGGCGTCGATCGGACTGTTTGTGTCGAAAATGTTTGCGCGGCCGATCAAAAAAGCTGTATTTACGTTGTATGGATCTTTTGCGCAGACGTATCAGGGACATGGAACAGACCGGGCTCTGCTCGGCGGCGTGCTCGGGTTTGAGACCGACGATCCGCGGATCCGGGATGCGTTTACCCTTGCAGAAGAAAGAGGGATCGCATATGAGTTCATAGCGGATGAAAAGACGGCGACCGCACATCCGAATACCGCGGATATTTTGCTGGAGGATCCGGACGGATACACATTGCTGGTTCGCGGAGAATCGATCGGTGGCGGAAAAATGCAGATCGTGCGGATCAACCAGATCGAGGTAGCGTTTACCGGGGAATACAGTACGTTGATCTGCGCGCAGAGGGATGTGCCGGGCGTGATCACGCATATTTCTTCATGTTTGAGCGCATATAATGTGAACATTGCATTTATGAGATTATTCCGGGAGAAAAAGGGAACGACAGCGTATACCGTGATCGAGTCGGACGAGTGGATCCCGGATGAAATACTGGAAGATATCAAGTCCAGTCCGAATATACAGGATCTGATGTTGATCCAAATGTGAAAGGCAGGAAAAACAGATGGATTTTTTAACAGGGGAAGAATTACTTGCGAGATGTGAGGACTCCGGACTTCCGATTTCCGGAGTGATGAAAAGACGGGAAACAGACAATACGGAACAGAGCGAAGAGATCGTCGATGTACGATTGAAAAAAGCGTTGGAGATTATGAAAAATTCCGCTCACGGACCGCTTCTGCATCCACAAAAATCAATGGGCGGACTGATCGGCGGAGAAGCAAAACGTCTGGCGGCGCATGCGGAGAGCGCCGGATGCGCAGTGGATACGTTGCTCGGAAAGGCGATCCGTTACAGTATGGCAGTGTTGGAGGTCAATGCTTCGATGGGAACGATCGTAGCCGCGCCGACGGCCGGCTCTTCGGGGGTCGTTCCGGGGGTGTTGTTTGCGTTGCAGGAAGAACGGGGGCTGTCTGAGGCGGAATTGGAAAAAGGACTGCTCTGCGCCGGTGCGGTTGGATGTCTACTGATGGTGAACAGCTCCGTGTCCGGAGCGGAAGCCGGCTGTCAGGCAGAGATCGGTTCCGCGTCCGCGATGGCGGCAGCCGCGGCTGTGGAATTGATGGGAGGAAGTCCGAAGATGTGTCTGGAAGCGGCTTCTCTTGCACTTTCCAATCTTCTGGGGCTCGTCTGCGATCCGATCGCGGGACTGGTGGAATCTCCGTGTCAGAGCCGGAATGCAATGGGAGCGGCAAATGCGCTGACCTGTGCGGAATTGGCGCTTTCGGGAATCTGTCATCCGATCCCGTTTGATGAGATGGCGTCGATGATGCATCATGTCGGAAGAAGTCTGCCGATGGAACTTCGGGAGACGGCGCTCGGCGGATGCGCGGCGACGCCGACAGGGCAGAGGCTTGGTGAAACATTGAAGCGTCCGAAATGTGCAGGATGTAAATAGGTTCGGGACATATAGGAACACCGCACTAAGGTGATGAAAAGAACAGAGAGGGAAAAATGAAAAAACGGAATCATCCAGAAGATAACCAGCCGAAAAATGTACCGTGGGAGATTGACCGGACTGAGAAGAAAAAGAAAGTCCTCCGGATTATTTTTTTGATCCTTGCCGTGGCAGCGGCAATTTATATGTGTATCGGGATTTATTTCGGCTTGACGGGAAAAAATGAATATTTTCAATACGAATTTTGGAGTGTGGCATTTCGGAAAGTGTGGGTGCATCCACGCTGGTTTCTGCACAGCGTAGCGGCAGGAATGGCATTGATCTTGTGCCTGTATGGATATTATCGGACAAAATCGGAGAAAAAGCATTATGTTGTGCTCGGATTTTGTATGCTGATCCCTTATTTCGGAATCGGACTTTTGACGACCGGTGCGCCTTTATTGATTTGTATGATAATCTTTATAGGCGGAATGTTTGCTATGGCGAATTTGCCCGGAAAGATCGGCAGATCGCTTACATATAAGCTGCTCGCTGCTCAGGAACATTTAGAAGCAGATGCCGAAAAATTTGCAGAGAAGCAGCTGCGGACAATGGAGTGGATCCGATGTTTTCCATTGAAGAGAGTCCTGATCGCGGGAATGTGGATCTTCTGTCCGGTCATGGGGATTTTGGGGATCGTGTCATTTTTGAAAGTTCCGGATACCGATTCACTGTGGGTAATCCCGCTTTTATTTGTGGTCGCAGCGCTGACGGCGAAGAAAGCGTGGCGATATATTTTAACGCCGTATCATTGCATGCCTGTGCTGAACCACATTTTATCCAAAGAGCAGATGAAGAAGCTGCTTGCCGGGGAACATTTCAGGGAAGTCTCTTTTGAAGATGAAGATTTAAAGAAATATGTTCCGGTTCTGGTCAGTGAAAATTGGGCGCTGATCGAGGGGATTTTGATTTCCAGAAAGCTGGCGGTCAGCCTGTATATTGATGCCATTGTTTCCATATCAAGAAGAAGTTCGCGGATCAAAGGGATGTATCTGAACGGAGAGACGTTCTGCACGAGAACGACGGATCTTTATTTGGGAGGAAAATATTCCGGAGAGATGCCGGAAAAATTGGAAGAAATCTGTCAGATCCATTTTTTAAATCGGGCATGGATGACGCGGCAGGAACCGATCAGGGAAAAGTATCTTACGATTTTACCGGAGATTTCGGATGAAAGACAGAAAATGTGGCGTCTTCTCACCGAAGACATATCGGATATCCAGCAGGACTATGCAAAAATGTTCGGTCCGGGAGAGAAAGTAAGAAAGCAGTAATGTCTAACGCTCCAACAACACATCCGAAGTCAGAAGATCGGTCAGCAGTCCGGAAGCTTCTTCCATGATCTCGTTGACGGAATCTGTTTCGGCATGGCTTTCGTTGATGAACCCGACCAGACCGTAACAGAGAAATCCGGCAGTTTTTTTGGGGGAATATTTGAGCTTGAGTTTCTGTTTGATCCCCTCTTTTGTCGTGTAGCTTTCGACTGTCTTCAGCACATAATTGTAGAACGAAAATGCCAGATAAGGACTTTTACCGGGGATCGTCTGACTGAAAAAGGCATATTCCGTATAATAAAGCTCGACGATGGCATAAAGCACATTGCGGTAATTCTGTACGAGATCATGTTCCGGATTGTTTTCCGCCTGATGCTTCTGATACAGCTCATTTCCTTTTCGGATCATATCTTGAAAAATGTCGTCGACGAGTGCGTATTTGTCATTATAATGTGAATAAAATGTAATGCGGCTGATTTCAGCGCGGTCGCACAGCGCTGTGATCGAAATTTGTTCAAACGGTAGTTCAGTCATCATTTCGATCAGTGTGTGTTTTAAAGCTCGTTTTGTCTTTTTGATACGACGGTCTTCCATAATAATTTACAATTTCTCCATTCTGTATAAATAACTGACAAGTTTGAAATATTGTTCATTGTTATCATAGGGCTTGGTTGCTATAATTTTAACATCTGTTAAAGTAACGGTCAATGTGTTCAGAAGCGTAAGAGGAACGTTTGGGAACATAAAAGAACCTGAAAGGGGAAAGAGAAAAATGCAGAAGATTGCAGTTATGACAGACAGTAATTGTGGAATTTTACCGGATGAGGGAAAAAAGCTCGGGATTTCCATTGTCCCGATGCCGGTGATCATAGATGGTACGACTTATTATGAGGGCGTAGATATTACGGCGGAAGAATTTTACAAACGACAGGCAGCAGGGGCGGAGATCACCTCGTCGCTTCCGTCGCCGGGAGATGTGATGGATATGTGGGAAGCCCTTTTGAAAGAACATGATGAGGTTGTCTATATACCGATGACAAGCGGACTGAGTACATCCTGCCACAGCGCTGTGATGCTGGCGGAAGAATATGACGGACGGGTGCATGTTGTGGACAATAAACGGATTTCCGTAACGCAGATGCAGTCTGTATTTGACGCATGTAAGATGGCAGAGCAGGGGATGACAGGAAGCCAGATCAAACAGCGTCTGGAAGAGGAGGCGCTCGACGCAACGATCTATATCGCAGTGGATACGTTGGAATATCTGAAAAAAGGCGGACGTATCACACCGGCAGTGGCGGCGATCGGAAGTGTCTTGAACATCAAACCGGTTATGTGGATCGGAGGGGACAAGCTGGATGCACATGCGAAAGCGCGGGGCATGAAAGGCGCGTTCCGAAAGATGTGCAAAGCGCTGCATGAAGATCTTGACGGAAGACTGAAAGATCTGCATGACCGCGGGGAACTGGTTCTCGGAATCGCATATACATGGATGGAAGAGGAAGAGTTAAATGTTTGGAAAGAAGAGCTCGCCAAAGAATTTCCGGGGGAGACGATCGTTCCGGGAACTTTGATGCTGAGCATCGGATGCCATGTCGGACCGGGGGCGCTCGGAATCGGAGCAGTTCGTAAGATCAAAGAGTAAGAAATAAAGCAGAGACAGCAAGTAAAAAAGCCATATGGCTCTTTTGTGTCGGAGTATATCGCAGGATATACAGACAGATATCAAAGAGTCATATGGCTTTTATAATATTCTTTCGGCGTCATACCGTATTCTTTTTTAAAGGCGCGGAAGAAATGATTGTATCCTCCGAATCCAGCCATTTTGTAAACTTCGGTGATCGGCATGCCCTCGATGATGTATTTCTTGCACATACGGAGCCGGTTTTTGGTGATGTAGCTGTGCAGCGTCTGTCCGGTCTGTTTCTTGAATTCCCGGCAAATATGGTAGCGGCTCACAAAAAAAACTTTTTCCAGACGTTCCAGAGTGAGTTCCTCGGAAATGTGCCGGTGGATATAGGCGAACAGATCGTCCAGTACAAACTGCCGGTGACCTTTCCTTGTCTTTTCAAATTCAGAACGGATGCAGGCTCTCAAAATGATGACGATCATAAGAGAGAGCATATTTTTTTCAAAAAGCCGCGCACCAAAATCGTCTTTTTCCTGTTCGGAACGTTCCAGACGGGTGAACAGATTTTTCAGGATCGCGGCAGTACCTCCGTCGGTCGGAACGCTGATGCAGGAGAAAGGAACGACTTCCATACTTTTCAGGAGATCCGTCCCCTCCTCGGAAAGTTCCGCCAACAGTTCTTCCGAATATTGGATCCAGAGAAGTTCCGCGGCATGCTGAGAATTCCGGGATTGGATCTGGATCGTCTCTTTCGGCTTGATCAGGATCAGATCGTTGGGACCGCAGTGCCAGACGACGGGCTGCCCCATTGGATTTTCGGGCTGTACGGCGTCATCGTCCGGAGGAACGGCAGAACCGACGACAGTATCAGCGTGGATAGAGGAAGTTTTATGTTTTTTTGCCGGCGTTTCATTGCAGAATGAGCAGTTGCCGACGCGTACGATCAGCACACTGTAATAATTTCCGGATGAAATCCGCTTCTTCTTTGTATTTTCCAGAATAATGCGGGAAAGCTGGTATCGTTTCTTTTCTGATATTTTGTGTTCCATGAACCCTCCTTTTTGGCAAAAACAGCATGATTATTAAAAGTAGACAAAAATTTAACAAGCAAATTGTGCATGTTGCTGAATTGAATTTTCAGAAAGCGGCATCAATATAGATAAATATAATAATAAGTCAATTTACGATAGTTTTCAAGCAAGAAATGTATATGTTTTAAGAGACGCTTCTTCTATAATCGAGCATAAACATACAGTAGATAAAACTGTTCAGATGTAAGGAGGAAATTTCAGTGAAAGAAACAAGTACAAATGTAAGACCCTTTTCGATGAAAGACAAGATCGGAATCACACTGGGCGACCTGGGATGCTGCTGTACCGAGCAGTTCCGCGCGATGTTTTTGACCGTGTTCTACACACTGGTCCTGCAGGTAAATCCGTTCCATGTCGGAATTCTCATGCTTGTCACCAAAATATGGGATGCGGTGAACGACCCGATCATCGGTGCGCTTGTCGATATGCGGCGTGCGAAAAAAGGCGGAAAATTCATTCCATGGATCCGCGCATTTTCGTTCCCGATGGCAGTCCTCTGTATACTCGGATTTGTAAATGTGAGCAATCTCGATTACGGATTCCGTATCGGATATATGTTTGTGACTTATGTGCTTTATGAAGCGTTGTATACTTGCGTCAGCGTACCGTTCGGAAGTTTATCCAGTGTTATGACAGACGATACACGTCAGAGAACCGCGCTGTCCCGTTACCGCAGCCTTGGCGGAACGATCTTCATGACAGTGATCGTAATGGTAGGACCGCTTGTATTGTATGACAACAACAACCAGCCTCTGCCGGGCAGATTTTTGATGATGGCGTCCGTTTGCGCGCTGATCGGTCTTCTCTGTCTGCAGATCACTTGCGTATGGTGTAAAGAACGTGTCGTTCTCCCTGTACCGGAAAAAAAGGAGAAGCTTCATTATTTTGACATTATCAAACATGTGATGAAAAACCGCGCGTTTTTAGGAGTGGTTCTGTTTAGCTTTATCGGAATGGTAGGAGCGTCTATTGTAAACGGCTTGAATACTTATTTGTTCCGCGATTGGTTTGGCGATGTGCAGATCATGGCAGCTTCCGGAGCGTTAAATACAGTATATGCATTGATCGTATTTGCATTTACACAGCCGGTTGCGAACAAATTAGGTAAAAAGGAATGGTGCGTAGCCGGAGCCGGCGGTGCGGCGATCGTATTTGCATTTTTATTCTTTTTTCCGATCCATAACCCGGTGCTGTTCATTGTGATCAACGGAATCTGCTTCCTTGGCGCAAGCGGTATGCAGGTACTTGTATGGGCGCTTGTAAATGATGCCATCGACTATCAGGAATTGCAGACCGGAGAACGGAACGAGGGAATTATGTATTCGGCATATTCATTTTTCCGTAAACTTGCAAATGCAGTGTCAGGAAGTCTTTCAAGTTTTGCACTCGGAATTATCGGATATCAGGTATCGGAAGCGGTACAGACGGCAGAAGTTGTAGATCGGATCTGGAAAACATACACAGGAAGTTATGTGATCGGATATGGTCTGGCAGCGTTGGTACTGTTCCTGCTTTATCCGCTTGGAAAGAAGAAAACACAGGAAATGTTGGAACAGCTGAAAGCAAAACGTGCGGCGAATGCGGCAAAATAATGACACAGATAAGAGGAATTACTTAAATGAAAACATTACCAATTGAATTTGTAAACCGAAATGGACTGACCCTGCGCGGGATCGCGACGATGCCGGATGGAGAGGGACATTTTCCAACGGTGATCAATCTTCACGGATTCGGCGGGATGAAAGCCGGCTACAAAGGACTCCATATAACAATGGCAAGAGCATTGGCAGAAGAAGGGATCGGCTGCATCCGTTTTGATTTTTCCTATAACGGCGAGAGCGACGGAGAATTTGAAGACATGACGTTCACGTCTCTTCTCAACGATACTGAGGATATGTGGAACTGGGCAAAGACACAGGATTTTGTGGATCCGGAAAAGATGATCCTTTCCGGTCACAGCATGGGCGGTTTTGTAGCCGCAAGCGCTGCGCCGGGAATAGATCCGGCAGCGCTGATCCTGATGTGCCCGGGCAAACAGATGTGGGACGGCTGCGGAGAACGCTCCCGCGCAATGGAAGCAAAAGGAATCGCATTCGGCGATATCGAGGGACTGAAATTTTCACATGCATTTAATTACGATCTGGAAAAATATAATCCGTTCGAAGATGCGACCGGATATGCGGGACCGACGCTGATCGTAAGAGGGACAAGAGACGAACTGGTGGATGAGGCGACTTGCGAGACATACCTCTCCCTTTATGAAAACAGCAAGAGCCGTCTTGTCCATGTGGAAAATGCAAATCATAATTTTGTCGGAATCCCATGCAGAACGGCATTGACAAACGAAGTATGTAAATTTGCAAAAGAAGTTACGAAATAGCAGCGATTACGCGATAGTAATGACTACAAAACAGCAAGGATTACAAAACAGCAATGATTTCAGAAAGAAGGATTTTTATGAGATTAACAGAAGCAATCACGATCCGAAATACGACATTTAAAAACCGTGTGATGTTCCCGCCGCTGACAACCGGCTACGAGGACAGAAACGGAACGATCACCGAGCAGGATATCGCATTCTATACAAGACTGGCAGAGGGCGGCGCCGGTTATATTGTGATCGGAGACGTGGCGCCGATCCAGAACTTCACCCCGACCCCGCGTTTGTTTGACGATGCGCAGATCGAGTCTTTCCGCAAGCTGGCGGACAGTGTGCACGTATATGGCGCAAAACTCGGAATCCAGATCTTCCATCCGGAATATGACTGCGAGACGATGATGCGTCTGTTCGCAGAGGGAAAGATGGACGAAGTCCGGACAAAGCTGCACCACGATATGATGCACTTTGTGGATGAAGTCAGCGAGGAAATGCTGCTTTCGATCATCGATAAAATGTGCGCATGTGCGGTGCGGGCAGAAAAAGCCGGCGTAGATGTGATCCAGATCCACGGCGACCGTCTCGTCGGAGCGCTGTGCAGTACGAAAATGAACCACCGTACCGATAAATTCGGCGGAAGCCTTGAGAACCGGACACGGTTTGCGCTTCTGCTCGTGGAAGCGCTCAGAAAAGCCGTGCCGGATATGATCATCGATTATAAATTCTCCGTTGTGACTCCTGAGAGAGGAAAAGGCGGGATCGATGAGGCGGACGCACCGGAATTTGCGAAAATGCTGGAGGCGGCAGGCGTAGATATGCTTCATGTGGCACAGGCAAACCATACCGGAAACATGGCGGATACGATCCCGCCGATGGGCGTACAGCCGTATGGATTCTTTGCGGATATTTCCGGAAAAGTAAAAGAAGCGGTTTCGATTCCGGTCAGCACAGTCGGACGGATCATTTCTCCGGCAATGGCAGAGCAGATCCTTGCATCAGGAAAAGCGGATATGGTCGGAATCGGACGTGGGCTTCTGGCAGATCCGGACTGGACGAACAAAGCGGCGGCAGGAAAAAGCTGTGACATCCGCGAATGTATTTCCTGTAACAAGGGATGTACCGATAAAATCCAGCACCGTGAATTTTTGTCCTGTATCCTGAATGCGGAAAACGGATATGAGGGAACAAGAAAGATCACTCCTGCAGAGTCACCGAAGCATATCGTGATCGTAGGAGGTGGCGTTGCCGGAATGGAAGCGGCGCGTGTCGCTGTGAAAAAGGGTCATAAAGTTACCTTGTTTGAGCAGAAGACAAGCCTTGGCGGTCAGCTGGAGATCGCAAGCGTACCGCCGCGCAAAGAAGAGATGCGCCGGTTTACAAACTACCTGTCCCATTGTATGAAACAGGAGGGGATCACCCTGCGTCTCGGCGAAGCTGCGACGCCGGAAAAAATCCTGGATCTGAAACCGGATCATGTGATCGTGGCGGCAGGTGCAAATAGCGCCCGTTTCCCGATCAACGGAATGGATCGTGCCTGCGTATGCGATGCATGGGATGTGCTGAGCGGCAAGACGGAAGTATACGGAAGAACCGCGGTGATCGGAGGCGGAATGGTAGGATGCGAGACCGCAGAATATTTGGCGGAACGCGGATGCAGCGTATCGGTGATCGAGATGCTCGATAAGATCGCGGCAGGCGAAAGCGAGACGATCCTCCCGACTTTGAAAGAGAATTATGAACGGTTCGGCGTGAAAGAATATCCATCTCATAAAGTAGAAGAAATTCAGGAAAGCTCTGTGATCTGCAAGAACAAAGAGGATGAAAAAGTTGTCATCGACTGCGATTTCGTTGTTCTTGCGATGGGTGCGAGACCGGTTGCATTTGACACCGCATTTTTGGATGAAGCGGGAATCCCGTTTGCGAAAATCGGAGACTGCGGCGAGCGTGCGTCAGACATTTCCAACGCGGTAAGAACCGCATATGATACGGTAAATGCGATCCGGTAAATGTCGTCTGGCAAGCGGATCGGAAAAGAATTGATATAGAAAAAGCTCATAAGTCATGACTGTGTAAGCAGATCTTGATTTGTGAGCTTTTTTCGCGTTTATATATAGGAATAAAAAAATCCGAGAGGAAATCCCGTGAAAATATGTGGGCTCCTTTCGGATTCTGATCGTCTTTTTTCGTGCATTGCGCTTCGAATGTATCTCCACAAACGTTACCTTGACAGCCAACTCGACCCAGGCACCCTCACAACACCCGGGAGGTTCTGCTTAGTGCTGCTTCGTTCCCGACCTGACACGGTTCACAGATTCCCGTCGCATGAGACCCAGATTTTCAACGTCACTTATCAAGGGCAGCTTTGCAGATCAACACCCTCGGCGCAATATCACCCCTGCTATAGCGGATTGCAGGTACAAGGTACCGCTAGCACCCCGGCTGCACGAGCTTTAATTCTACAATGTTTTTTGCAAAAAGTCAATGGATTGGCAGGAAGTCTTGATTTTTTATCGGCAATACGGCTTTCGGCGGTTGTGTAATATCGAGAAATTGTCTATAATGGTAGGAGTTTATGATGAAAACAGTGACGTAAAACAGTGATGTAAAATGGGAGGCGGACGATGAACGTATTGCTGGCGGCGATCAACGCGAAATATATCCATTCCAATCTGGCTGTGTACAGCTTAAAGGCGTATGCGGAGGAAAAATGGGATTCCGAGGCAGGACAAAAGGAAATACAGGAAGATACAAAGCCGATCATTGCGATCGCGGAATATACGATCAATCAGACCGTAGATCAGATCCTGATGGATCTGTACCGCAGAAAGCCGGATATGCTCTGCTTTTCCTGTTATCTCTGGAATATCGAATATGTAGAACATTTACTGCGGGAGATCCCGAAGATCCTGCCGAAGACGGAAATCTGGCTCGGCGGACCGGAAGTTTCGTGGAATGCCAAAGAGATGCTTCTGCGATTCCCACAGGTGCGCGGCGTGATGCGCGGTGAGGGTGAGGAGACATTTTATCAGCTTTTGCGGGCGCGGAATGAAGATCTGCATAAGATCGACGGGATCACGTTCCGGAACAAAGAGGTCTGGAACAATGAAGCACGGAACAATGACACCCGGAACGATGATGACAGGGAGCAGGAGACGATTCTGGCGACGGATGAGAGAAAACCGATGGATTTAAGCAAAATTCCGTTCGTCTACAAGGATATGGATCCGTTTGAGCATAAGATCATCTATTATGAATCCAGCCGGGGATGCCCGTTTTCCTGCAGTTACTGTCTCTCTTCGATTGACAAATGTCTGCGGTTCCGTGATTCGGAGCTTGTGAAGCGGGAATTGCAGTTTTTTATTGACAGAAAAGTACCGCAGGTGAAGTTTGTGGACCGGACGTTCAACTGCCGCCACGATCATGCGATGACGATCTGGAAATATCTCGCGGAACATGACAACGGAACGACGAATTTTCATTTTGAGGTGGCGGCGGATCTTCTCAATGAAGAAGAGATCCGTCTGATCCGCTCTATGCGCCCGGGACTGATCCAGCTCGAGATCGGCGTGCAGTCGACGAATGAACGGACGATCAAGGAAATCCGGAGAACGATGAAATTTTCCGAAGTTGCACGGATTGTAAGTGAAGTCCGCTCCGGCGGAAATATCCATCAGCATCTGGATCTGATCGCAGGGCTTCCGTATGAAGATATGGAGAGTTTTCACCGTTCGTTTAACGATGTGTATGCATTGCGTCCGCAGCAGCTCCAGCTTGGATTCCTGAAAGTATTGAAAGGCTCTTATATGGAAGAAAAGGCAGTGGATTATCAGCTCGTATTTCAGGAGCGCCCGCCGTTTGAAGTCTTGTCTACGAAATGGCTTTCATATGAGGATGTGATCCGGCTAAAAGGCATCGAGGAGATGGTGGAAGTCCATTACAACAGTGGGCAGTTTGTGCATACGATGGAACGGCTGGAACCGATATTCGGCGACGCGTTTTCGATGTATGATGCGATCCGGGCATATTATGAAGCGCACGGACTGGATCAGGTCAATCACAGTCGGATCGGTCGATATGAGATTTTGTGGGCATTTCTTACGGAATATCTTGAAAAGTATCTTACAGAATCTAAGAAATCTTCTTTGGAATCGTTTGGGGAATCGCTTGTGGGATCGCCCGTGGGATCGGCAGACGGTTGGCAGGAGGAATTTCGGGAGACGCTCACTTATGATCTGTATCTGCGGGAAAATGTAAAGAACCGTCCGGCATTTGCAGGGGAAGAGACCGTGGAAAAACGGATCGCCGCGGCATTTTATGAGCGGGAAGAGAGTGAACATCGGTATCTGCAGAATGGATACGAGGGAAGAGACAGGCGGCAGATGCGGAAGATGACACATTTGGAGAGAATCGGCGGAAAGCTGCTTCTGTTTGATTATCAGAACAGGGACGCGCTCTGTAATCAGGCGAGAGTGACCGCAGTGGAGGAATTATGAAAAAAAGGACGAAAGAAATTCTTGATATATTAGACGCACAGTACGGGACGGAATATGTATGTTATCTCAATTACGAGACTCCGTGGCAGCTTTTGATCGCGACAATGCTGAGCGCGCAGTGCACCGACGCCAGAGTGAACATTGTGACAAAAGATCTGTTTCGGAAATATCAGACGGTCGATGCATTTGCGGACGCAGATTTGCGGGAACTGGAACAGGACATTAAGCCCACCGGTTTCTACCATAATAAAGCGAAAAATATCATTTCCTGTATGCGGGATGTGCGGGACAGATTTGGCGGCGAAGTTCCGTGCAGTCTGGAAGATCTGACAAGTCTTGCGGGAGTCGGACGGAAGACCGCAAATGTGATCCGCGGCAATATTTACCATGATGCGAGCGTGGTGGTGGACACACATGTCAAACGGATTTCCAACCGGCTGGGTCTGACGAAGAATCAAGATCCGGAGAAGATCGAGCAGGATCTGATGAAAGAACTGCCGAAAGATCACTGGATCCTGTATAATATCCAGATCATTACGTTTGGGCGGAGCATTTGTACGGCACGAAGCCCGAAATGTGAAGAATGTTTTCTGCGTGCATATTGCAAAACAATTTCAAAAAGTATAAAATAATTACCAAATTTTAATTTGTATCGAATAGATGGAGGCAATTCGTGATGTATAATAAGAAATTTCGCAAACTGGTATCGATCATCGTGCTTGTCGTGATATTGGCGATGGTATTGACAATGGTGATCCCGTATCTGATGGGTTAGACGCTGCGGAGAGGTTTGAACAAAAACATGACAGGAACGAAAAAGAGACGGAGAAGAGGGTGGAGACGGCATCGGCGGAACCGGCGCAGTCTGTATCTGTGTCTGACGGTCGTAGTGATCGCGGCGGTCAGCATCGGGGCAGTACAGCTCTTTCTCGGAAATTATGTGAAAAAACAGAATGACGGAACGATCCTGAACGGCGTGAAGATCGGAACGACCGACGTATCCGGGATGACGAAAAAAGAAGCGACAAAAGCCGTGGAAAAAACGTTGTCGGGATATGGCGGTGTGAAAGTGACGTTTGAACTGGAATCGGGCGGGACGTTTGAGGCAACACTGGCGGAAATGGGACTTGACGCGCCGGATCTGAAAGAGACGGTCGCGCAGGCGGCGAAGTATGGATACAGCGGCAACGCAGTCAGCGCGTATAAGACGTTGAAAAAGGCGGAGAAAGGAAAACTCCGGCATACGATCCCTTTGAAGTATGCGGTTTCGGAGAAAGAGACCGGAGAGATCCTCGATACCAGAAGCAGCGAGCTTTTGGCACAGCCGCAGAATGCTTATGTGACTCAGCAGGACGGCAGCGTACAAGTCGTGAAAGAAAAGCAGGGAGAGCTTCCGGATCATGCAAAGACGATCCAGGCGCTCAATAACTGGCTGAATGAGGACTGGAATGGGAAAAACGGAACGATCCGGGCGGCAGTGAAGAAGACAGATCCTGAGATCACCGAGAAAGATCTGAAAGACGTGACGGATCTGCTCGGAACGTATACGACATTTTATGGAAGTGACGGAAGCGGACGGGCGCAGAATATTGAGACCGGGGCTTCTCATATCGGCGGAACGCTGCTCGCTCCGGGCGAAGAATTGTCGGCGAATGCGGCGATGGAACCTTATACCTATGAAAACGGCTACGCAGAGGCGGCGTCCTATGAGAGCAATACCGTTGTGCAGACAATGGGCGGCGGAATCTGTCAGGTTTCGACAACGTTGTACAATGCGATCCTGTATGCGGAGTTGGAAATTGTCGAACGCTATCCGCATTCGATGCTGGTCGGCTATGTAGAGCCGTCGATGGATGCCGCGATTGCGGACGACGTGCTGGATCTTGTGTTTAAAAATAATCAGAAGACGCCGGTTTATATTGAAAGCGTGCTGTCGGGAGGCAATCTGACGTTTAATATTTACGGAAAGGAAACCCGGGATCCGGGGCGGACGCTGGAGTTTGTCAGCGAGACGACGGAAAGCAAAGAGACCGAGGGAAAACGTTTTGTCGCAACAGAAGACTATATTGGCTATATGGGTCTTCAAAGCGCCGCACATCCGGAGATTTCCGCACAGCTCTGGAAAGTGGTTTACGAGAACGGTGTGGAAGTGAGTCGGGATGTGATCAATTATAGTACCTATGTTGCGGCGCCGGAGACATACGGTGTTGGAACCGTATCGGACGATCCGGCGGCGACGGAGAAGATGAATCAGGCGATCCTGACGCAGGATGAAGCGCAGATCCAGGCGGCGATCCAGGAAATCCTCTATGGAGTTCCGGCGGAGAACGCTGCATCGGGAACGGGAACGCCGGATGGAGCATCGGCAGAAGCCGCAGGCGATGCCGCAAATGCGACAGCGGCAAATGGCGCGGCGCCGGCGGACGGTACGCAGACAGCGCCTGCGGCGCAGTGAGACGGATACAGAATCGACAGGAGAGATTATGAGAATTGGAAATTTGACACAGACCGTCTGGAAACGTTCTGTGAAGAAGCAGCTTCATAAGAGGCGGGAAGCATTTCTGACGGAACCTTTGAACGGGGAGCGCTGCAGTGCGATGAAAGTCGATGCACAGACTTCCGTGGTGGTGACGGCAAATGCATCTGCCAACGGGAATACAGCGAAGACAGCGACGTATGCCGCGATCCGCGCGGTCAACGATCTGGCGTGCCGGGGAGCAGATCCGGCGGGGATCCGGCTGCAGTGTTTTCTGCCGAAATCGATGACGGAGGAACAATTCCGGGATCTGATCGGCGAAGCGGAAGCATTTTGTGAGGAGCATGATCTGGAACTGATCAATGTGGCAGCGGAGACAAGTCCGGCGGTCCGGCAGATTTTTGTGCAGGCAGGAGCGGTCGGAATCGGAAAGAACGGTGTGCTTCCACTTGGCGGGGCATCAAAAGGAGACGAGATCGTGCTGTGCGGTTCGGTTGGACTGGAGGGCGCGCTTCGGATCTTAGAGGAACAGGAAGCGGAATTGTCGCAGCGATTTGTTCCGGCATTTCTGCGGCAGACAAAGGCGCTGAAACGAGAGCTTTGCCCGCTGGACGCACTGAAAGCGGCGGCTCCGCATGTGCGCGCGATGCAGCAGATCGGAAGCGGCGGGATCCTGGCGGCGCTCTGGGAACTGTCCGAGGCGGCAGGAGCAGGATTTCAGGTTGCGATGGAACAGATGACGATCTGTCAGGAGACGGTGGAGATCTGTGAATATTACCGCTTGAATCCGTATCAGATGACGTCGGCAGGCGCGGTTCTGATGGTGACGAACGAAGCGCAGCAACTGTTACATTTGCTGGAAAAGGAGGGCGTGCGAGCCGCCAGGCTTGGGATGATCCACGACGGAAACGCGCGGGTGATCACAAGCGGAGAAGAGGTACGGTATCTGGACCGTCCGGCGGCAGACGAACTGGCGCGCTGGATGGCAGAACATGCGACGGATAAATAAAACGAAACGGATGACAGAACTATATAGAAGATTTAGAAAACGGGAGGGAATTAAGATGGATATGCATCAGGAAATGCGGCATGAAATATTGCGTTATCTGGAGAAAAACAGTCGGGTGAATTTGCAGGAGCTGGCAGTGCTTTTAGGAGTCGACGAGACGTTGGTGGCAAATGAGATCGCAGATATGGAAAAGGAAAAGATCATCTGCGGATACCACACTCTGATCGACTGGGACAAGACCGGAGAGGAGAAAGTGACTGCGCTGATCGAAGTGCGCGTGACGCCGCAGAGAAATCAGGGATTTGACCGGATCGCGGAGCGGATTTACAATTATCCGGAAGTATTTGCGGTGTATCTGATCTCCGGTGGATATGACCTGCTCGTTACATTGGACGGAAAATCACTGAAAGAAGTATCGCGGTTCGTATCGGAGAAATTGTCGCCGATCGATTCCGTGATCAGTACAGCAACGTATTTCATTTTGAAAAAATACAAAGATCACGGGACGATCATGGTTCCGAAAAAAGAATCGGAAAGGATGTTGATGACGCCGTGATGAGAGATCCATTATCGAAAAAAATCGTACAGGTACAGCCGTCGGGAATCCGGAAATTTTTTGACGTGGCAGCGGAGATGGACGATGTGATCTCGCTTGGCGTCGGGGAACCGGATTTTGATACGCCGTGGCGGATCCGGGAAGAGGGAATCTTTTCTCTGGAACGGGGGCGGACGTTCTATACGTCCAATGCCGGACTGCAGGAACTGCGGGACGAGATCTGCAAATACTTGGAGAGAAAGATACATGTTTCTTATGACCCGAAAAAAGAAACGATGGTGACGGTCGGCGGAAGTGAAGCGATCGACGTGGCGCTGCGTTGTATGCTCGATCCGGGAGATGAAGTACTGATCCCCCAGCCGAGTTATGTTTCCTATCTGCCGTGCACGGTCATGGCGGACGGAGTTCCGGTGATCGTGGAATTAAAGCATGAGAATGAATTTAAACTGACGGTGGAAGATCTGGAATCGAAGATCAGTGAACGGACAAAGATCCTTGTCATGCCGTTTCCGAACAATCCGACCGGTTCGATCATGACAAAGGAGGATCTGGAACCGATCGCAGAGTTTGTAAAAACGCACGATCTCTATGTACTTTCCGATGAAATTTATTCCGAATTGAGTTATAAAGGCGAGCATGTGTCGATCGCAAGCCTGCCGGGGATGCGCGATCGCACGATCGTGATCAACGGTTTCTCCAAGGGATTTGCGATGACCGGATGGAGACTCGGATACTGCTGCGGACCGGAAGTGATCTTAAAGCAGATGATCAAACTGCATCAGTTTGCGATCATGTGCGCGCCGACCAACAGTCAGTATGCGGCGGTGGAGGGACTTAGAAGCTGTGAGGATGAAGTGGCGGAAATGCGGAAATCCTATAATCAGCGGCGCCGTTTTCTGATGCACGAGTTTGCGCGGATGGGATTGGAATGTTTTGAGCCGTTCGGGGCGTTTTATGTATTCCCGAGTATCCGGGAGTTTGGGATGTCCTCGGAAGAATTTGCGGAGCGTCTTTTGATGGAAGAAAAGGTAGCGGTCGTGCCGGGAACGGCATTTGGCGCGTGCGGCGAGGGATTTTTAAGGATCTCCTATGCGTATTCGCTGGAGGATCTGAAAGTGGCGCTTGGAAGACTGGGAGATTTTATCGAGCGGCTGCGGAACGAGTGGTAGCAAAAATGAAAACAGAAGCAGATAAAAGGAGGAAGCGATGCTCAATATTGTATTGCTTGAGCCGGAGATTCCGGCAAATACCGGAAATATCGGAAGAACCTGCGTGGCGGCGGGCGTAAGACTCCATCTGATCGAGCCGCTGGGATTCCGGCTGGATGAAAAATCATTGAAGCGTGCCGGGATGGATTACTGGAAAGATCTGGATGTGACAACCTATATCGATTATGCGGATTTTCTCAAGAAAAATCCGGGGGTAAAGATTTACATGGCAACAACAAAGGCACAGCATGTCTACACGGACGTCGCATATGAGCCGGACTGTTATATTATGTTCGGAAAGGAAAGCGCGGGGATCCCGGAGGAACTTCTCGTGCAAAATAAAGAAAATTGTATCCGTATCCCAATGGGCGGCGGGATCCGTTCACTGAACCTCGGAAATTCGGTGGCGATCGTCTTGTATGAAGCGCTGCGGCAGAATGCGTTTGCAGGTTTGGAGCAGGAGGGAAAACTGCATGAACTGCAGTGGTAAAAAAGGGAAAAATGGTTATAATAAAGAGAGGGGCATCTGTAAAAAAAGAAGACAGATGCTCTTGCTTTATTAGAAAATCTTATAGATATAAAAAATTAACTGACAATAGCATGGACACTTATAAGAATGACAAAAAAATATCATAAAATAAATCAGATTGTACAGCAATAGGCTGAAAAAATTGCAGATAATTATGGACTTTTCATAACGAGTGTGCTAAGGTGAACGTTATAAGCGAAGTGTGACTTCAGAAAGGTGGTGACAGAATCATGGTAGAAGAGACCATCCGGGTGATCCGAGAGACCGAGTCACAGGCTGATCAGATTGTGAAACATGCACAGGATCAGTATAATAAGCTTCTGGAAGAAGCCAGAAAAGAGGCGGATAAGATCAGAACAGAGCAGCTTCAGAGTGCGAAGCAAAAAGCCGAGCAGGAGATGGAAGCTGCGAGATCCCGCGGAGATGGAGAAACGGCCGCAGCCAATATAGCGATCGAGCAGGAGATCAAAGCGTTGAAAGAAAACGCGCTGAAAAAAGAAGCGGAGGCGGTTGAACTGGTTATTTCCAAATTGGTCTGAATGAAGACCGGAGGGGGAACAACCGGGGGGATATAGAAAAGAAAAAGGAGGGATGATGTTATGGCGGTATTGCAGATGCAGCGGATCAGTATTTGCGCATTGAAGAAAAACCGAAAGGCGATCCTCGAAAAGCTGCAGGCAATGGGAGTCATGGAAATCAACCATATTCTTGAAGACGATGAAGATTTTCATAAGATGGATACCGCGAATGCCAGGATCAGTTTTGACAAGGCGGCGTCATCAGCAGACAAGGCGCTTGATATTCTGCAGGAGTATGCACCGAAGAAGCAGTCGATGTTTTCGGCTCTCGAGGGAAAAGACCTGGTAGAACAGGAAGTGTACGAACAGATCATCCGGGATAAGGAACGGCTTTTAAAGACTGCGTCGAAGATCCAGGCTCTGGATCGGGAGCAGGCGGAAGAAAAAGTGGAGATTCTGAAACTGGAAAATGCGATCGAGGGGTTAAATCCATGGCTGAATCTGGACGCGCCGATGAATTACGGCGGAACTGCCCACACCGTGATGCTTCCGGGAACGATGCCCGGCGGCACGACGATGGAACAGGTCTACGATCTGGTGGCAGAGCAGGCGCCGGAAGTGGAGGGCGTGGAGGTACATGAGATTTCCGCGGAGCAGGACAGCACCTATCTGGCGGTGTTCTGTTTGAGAAAAGATGCGGAAAAAGTGGAGGAAGCGCTGCGAAGCGGCGGATTTGCCAAACCGGCACAGATCTGCGGAGACGTTCCGGCACAGGCTGTGGAAGCGATGAAAGAAGAGATCGCGGCGCATTACGCGAAGATCGAGCAGATCAGAAGCGATGTGGCAGGATTGGCGTCTGAGCGGGAGAATCTGCAGCTTTTGGCAGATTATTACCGTGTCCGTTCTGAGAAATATGCCGTGCTCGGAGAACTTCCGCAGTCGGACCGCACCTTTGTGATCAGCGGTTATGTTCCGAAGAAATGCGTTGCCGATGTGGAACGCGCCTTAAAAGACAAGTATGACTGCGTCATTGACGTGGAGGACTTAAAAGAGGATGAGGAAGCGCCGGTGCTTTTGAAGAACAATACATTTGCATCGGGAGCGGAGAGCGTCCTGACAGCATTCGGTCTTCCTGGAAAAGGAGAGATCGATCCGACGTCGATCATGGCGGTATTCTATGTATTTTTATTCGGTATGATGCTTTCCGACGCGGCATACGGTGCGATCGTATCGATCGCGTGCGGTGTGCTGCTGCTGAAATTCCCGCGTATGGGTGAGAGCATGAAAAAGGCATTCCAGTTATTTTTCTGGTGTGGATTATCCACATTGTTCTGGGGAATTTTGTTCGGCGGATATTTTGGAGACGCGATCAACGTCATATCCAGAGTATTTTTCGGACATGAGGTCGGAATCAAACCACTGTGGTTTGCACCCCTTGACGATCCGATGAAACTGCTGGTATTTTCGATGTTGTTCGGTGTGATCCATTTGTTCACCGGTCTCGGCATCAAAGGCTATATGTGCCTGCGGGATAAAAAATATATGGACTTTTTGTGCGACGTCGTATTGTGGTATGCACTTTTGATCGGACTTCTGATCATGCTGATCCCAAGCGAACTGTTTGCATCCATCGCACAGATGACGATCGTGTTCCCGCCGTTTGTGAACACACTCGGCAAAGTGCTGGCGATCGTCGGCGCGGTCGGGATCGTACTGATGTCCGGACGGAGCAACAAGAATTTTGCGCTTCGTCTCGCGCTGGGAGCATATGACCTGTACAATGTGAGCGGATGGCTCAGCGACGTACTTTCATATTCCAGACTTTTGGCGCTGGGACTGGCGACAGGGGTGATCGCTTCCGTTATCAACCAGATGGGAAGTATGTTCGGAAATAGTATACCCGGAACAATCGCATTTACGGTTGTATTTATCGGCGGTCATATTTTTAATCTGGCGATCAATTTACTGGGAGCCTATGTGCACACGAACCGTCTTCAGTTTGTAGAGTTCTTCGGAAAGTTCTATGAGGGCGGAGGAAGAGAATTTAATCCATTTAAAGCAAATACAAAATATGCAGATGTTAAGGAGGAAACAAAGTTATGAGTCAGTTAGGTATTGTTTATGCACTTCTTGGTGCGGCAGTTGCGGTATTTTTGGCAGGAGCAGGTTCTGCACTCGGAGTAGGTATTGCAGGTCAGGCAGCGTCAGGCGTTATGGCGGAGGATCCGAGCAAATTTGCGAAAGTATTGATCCTGCAGCTTCTTCCGGGTACACAGGGATTGTACGGACTGATCATCGGTTTCGTAACACTTTCTAAAATCGGTCTTCTCGGCGGCGGTCCGGTGGACGTTTCCGTACAGACAGGTCTTCTGATCCTTGCAGCATGTCTGCCGATCGGTATCGTTGGTCTGATCTCCGGAAAATCTCAGGGAAAAACAGCGGCGGCTGCGATCGGTATCGTTGCAAAGAAACCGGATCAGTTCGGTAAAGCAATGCTGTTCCCGGCAATGGTTGAGACATATGCGATCCTTGCACTTCTGATCTCATTCCTTGCAGTGAGCGCAATTCAGGTATAATAGGAGGAATGATTTTAAGATGAGTGGATTAGATAAAATGAAAAATCAGATTCTGGATGAAGCGAACCACTCAGCGGAAGCCAAGATTGCGGAAGCGAAAGCGAAAGCCGAAGGGATCATTCAGGCGGCTAAGGCCAAAGCAGAAGAAGAGGCTGGAAAAATCTCTCAGAAATCCGGAGAAGCAGTTGCTATTTATGGGGAGCGCGTGAAATCTTCCTGCGATATGCAGCGGAAAAAAGCGCTGCTTCAGGCAAAACAAGAACTGATCCGCGGCGTGCTGGAAAAAGCGCAGGCGCAGATCCTGTCTCTGGAGACACCGGCATATTTTGATATGATCCGTGAAATGCTGAAAAAGTATGCGCAGCCGGAAGCGGGCACGATCCGTTTCTCTAAAAAGGATCTGGAACGGATGCCGGAGGGATTTGAGTCGGAGATTCAGAACATAGCCGGAGAAAAGAGCGGAAGCCTTGCTTTGGAAAAAGATCCGGCAGATCTGGATGGCGGGTTCATCCTTGTATATGGAGGAATTGAAGAAAACTGTACAATCGGCGCGATGTTTGAGGCGAAGAGAGATGAGCTGTCTGATTGTGTTCACAAAGTGATGTTCGCATAATGGAGGGATAGAGATTTGAATGAATTAGAGTATACGTTTGCGGTCGCGCGGATCCGCGCGCTGGAAGCGTCTCTTCTGACAGATCAGGTTATCGACCAGCTTGTGAACAGTCCGGGAGAAAAACAGTGCCTGGAACTTCTGGGTGAGCGCGGATGGGGCGACGGCGGAAACGATCTGGATGCAGAGGAGATGCTGAAAACAGAAGAAAAGAAGACTTGGGAAGTGATTCGCGAGGCGGCGCCGGATCTGAACATATTTGATGTATTTTCCTATACGAAACTGTACCACAATCTGAAAGCGGCGATCAAAGAAGTCTGCACGGAAGTGCGCAATGAAAATATTTTCTATGACGATTGCGAGATTTCCGGGGAGGAAATGCTTCGGATCGTGGAGAACAAAGAATTTTCCCGGCTTCCGGGAAAGATGCCGGAAGCGGCGCAGGATGCTTACGACACGCTGCTCCATACGAGAGACGGGCAGCTTTGCGATGTGATCATCGATAAGGCGGCATTGGAAGCGATTTATGCGGTGGGACAGGATTCGGAAGATGAGATCATCCGGAATTACGCGGAATCTACGGTTGCGATCGCGGACATCAAGATCGCGGTTCGTTCCCAGAAGACCGGAAAATCGATGGAGTTCATGCGGCGCGCGATGGCAGAATGCGAAAGTATCAGTATCGAACAGCTGATGAAAGCGGCATTGTCCGGTATGGATGCGATCGGTGAGTATCTGTCGGGAACTTCGTATTCGGAGGGCGCGCAGGCGCTTAGTGATTCACCGTCGGCATTTGAACGGTGGTGCGACAACCGGATGATCCAGACGATCCGTCCGCAGAAATACAACAGTTTTTCCGTAGGACCGCTGGTGGCATATCTGATCGCGAGAGAAAATGAGATCAAAACGGTTCGGATCATCCTGACCGGAAAGCAGAACGGCTTTTCGGATGAGGCGATCCGGGAAAGGGTAAGGGAGATGTATGTATAAAATTGCAGTGATCGGCGATTACGGAAGCATTTACGGCTTCGCAACGCTGGGACTGAGCATCTGCCCGGTCAAAACCCGCGAGGAAGCGAAGAATAAATTAAAACAGCTTGCAGAGGGAAAATATGGGATCATCTATATTACAGAAGCTGTGGCTGCCGAGATCAAAGAAGAAATCGAAAAATATCAGGAGCAGACATTGCCGGCGATCATTCAGATCCCGGGCGTGTCGGGCAACACAGGCGCAGGAGTAGACGGCGTCAAAAAGACTGTGGAGCAGGCGATCGGTTCCGATATTCTGTTTTCACAGGAATAAGAAAGGTAGGTAATTCGTCAAAATGAGCACAGGCGTAATTAAAAAAGTCGCAGGACCGCTTGTCATTGCATCGGGAATGCGCGACGCGAACATGTTTGACGTGGTTCGTGTCAGTAAACAGAGACTGATTGGCGAAATCATTGAGATACACGGAGACGAGGCGTCTATTCAGGTTTATGAGGAGACTTCTGGACTCGGACCGGGAGAACCGGTGGAGTCTATGGGCGTACCGATGTCCGTTGAATTGGGACCCGGACTGATCACAAGTATTTACGACGGAATCCAGAGACCGCTGGATGATATCATGAAAGTTTCGGGAAACAGCCTGAAACGTGGTGTGGAAGTACCGTCCCTGAAACGGGATCTGAAATGGGAATTTGTTCCGACCGTGCAGGTTGGAGACGAAGTCGCGGAGGGCGACGTGTTCGGAACCGTACAGGAGACGATCGTTGTACAGCAGAAGATCATGGTTCCGTGCGGAGTGAAAGGAAAAGTTAAAGAGATCAAATCCGGTGAGTTTACCGTGGAGGATGTTGTCTGCGTTGTCGAGACGGAGAACGGGGACAAGGAACTGACGATGATGCAGAAATGGCCGGTCCGCCGCGGACGTCCGTATCAGAAGAAACTGCCGCCGAAGATGCCGCTTGTAACGGGACAGCGTGTCATCGATACATTTTTCCCGATCGCAAAAGGCGGTGTGGCAGCGGTTCCGGGACCGTTCGGAAGCGGAAAGACCGTGATCCAGCATCAGCTTGCGAAATGGGCGGAAGCGGACATTGTCGTGTACATTGGATGCGGAGAGCGTGGAAATGAGATGACGGACGTTCTGAATGAATTTCCGGAATTGAAAGACCCGAAGACAGGACAGTCTCTGATGCAGAGAACGGTTCTGATCGCAAATACATCGGATATGCCGGTTGCGGCACGTGAAGCATCGATCTATACCGGAATCACGATCGCAGAATATTTCCGTGATATGGGATTCTCGGTTGCATTGATGGCAGATTCCACATCCCGCTGGGCAGAGGCGCTCCGTGAGATGTCCGGACGTCTGGAAGAGATGCCGGGTGAAGAGGGATATCCGGCATATTTGGGAAGCCGTCTGGCGCAGTTCTATGAGAGAGCCGGACAGGTGATCTCACTCGGAAAAGACGGACGAGAGGGCGCGCGGTCAGTGATCGGTGCGGTACTCCCACCGGG